>SXGS01037015.1_pt1 | contig 84572 bp, 65 predicted proteins | sample 3174681 | NCBI WGS metagenome assembly SXGS01 (sample SAMN11356861, study PRJNA531348) | freshwater metagenome | isolation source: freshwater sample F1-80 | place: China: Fuxian Lake, Yuxi | collected 2017-12-25 | reverse complement strand
TTTCCTCCGCCGGACGCAGACGGCAGATCTTTTCATTGACGTCGAGGAAGGAGCGGCTCAGTTCCTGAAACTTCCGGAACTCGGCGATCTCGCGCTCGGCCTTGCGGACCGAGGCTGGCGTCGGCAACGCTTCACTGACGGCCTTGCCTTGCTCCTTGTAGGTCAGGCGCACAGTGGGGCCGTGCCCGGGGTCGCCGGGCTGAGCGCAGTGACAGGTTGGTTTGCCGCAGCGGCGGACGATTCCGGTGACTGACCCTGGGCGAAGATCGCCCAGGCGGGACAGTTGGGCGGCCAGTTGGGAGCGCTGGAGCTCGAGTTCGGAGACGGAGTGAGACATGGGGACTCCTTTCTGAACGTATTATATACGTTAGCTAGCGCATCGCATCGAGATCATCGCCGGCCTCGGCTTCGCGCACCGAAGCGAATCGACACCGCAACCGCCGGAGGCCGACTGGTCCTTCACAGGATGGGCGCCCTCGCCGGGGTTCGATCGCGCGATTCCCCAACGCCGCCATCATCGGGATTTTTCTCGCTCGGGCTCTTCGCCCGGTTTCGAGGCTTACGGTGATGGCGCGTTGGAACGCATCGCCAAACATCGGTGTGGGAGGGCCCGCGGCCGCGTTCTGACTTTTGGCGGAATATTTTCACCTTGTTTTCAATCGCATACGAGCCGCACCCGCGGTCGCCAAAGACCCCCTCAGGCTACTCTGAGGGCGTCGGAGGCCACTTGCGGCCTCCACTCCGGCGTCGTCTTCCACACGCCGCCTACCAGGGAGAAAACAACATGAAATCAGAACTACAAGCGGATGCTGGCCGCGCCAATGGCGCCCTCCGCTCGCGCGACTACGTCCTCCTGGCAAACCAGGACTCCACGGGCGCCGCGAAAAAAACCCACGAAAACGAACCCGAGCCGCCGGCCGCGGCCCGCTGGTAGGAGCTCGCCATGGACTGGAAACCTGCTCCCTGGGCGCCTCGCAACACCATTCGCTTCGAGTCGCTTCCTCCTCTGCCGTGCATCGCCGCCGAACCGCGTGGATCGGCCCGGCTCCGCGATTTCGGGCGCGCAACCAACGCCGCGCCCGCTCCCCTTGTCGACGATGCTCGCTGGCGTCGCGTCCTCGACGCGATCCTGACGGCGATCAAACCGTTCGACGAAGCCTGGCAGGCCATGCGCAACGCCGCGGAACCACTTCTCCGCGAAGTGGAACTCGCATGACCGGCCGTCCTGCCGGGTAATGACATTTTTCGACGAAGCGATGGCGAGTCCGGAGGGGTTCGCCCGCCGCGCCCGCCCTCCCCGGCGTGCGAGCCATCGCTTCGATAGAGCGGCCAGTGAAAGAATCTACGGATTCTCGTTGCGAGCCCGGATGATCAGATCCACCAGATCTCCTCCTCCACTCGCGCCGTTGGTATCGTCGTTCTGCCACGATTGCACCGCCACCGCGCGCGGACCCACGTCGCCGTCCCAGAATCCGAACACCGCGCCGCCCGACTGCCCCGGCTTCACGTCGCCCTTGTGCAGGATCTCCTGGTGCGTATCGTCCTGGCTGTCGTGACCATCCAATGCGATGCCGCTCTGCCACGTGGGCCGCTCGAAGGACGACAGATCACCCGGATATCCGATGTGCCACCAGACGGCCGAGCCGTCCCACCCGTCCGTATACCGGCGCGCTCCCAGCCATCCCGTGCTCTCGCCGATGCGGTCGTTCAACACGCACACCGCGTAGTCGAATTGGCCCTCGTCGCCGTCGCTTACGCCGTTGTTGTTGTTCTTCTTGACCACGTAGGTCAACGTCGCGTACGTGCTGCCGAACGGTGCGTCGCCGTCGAAGTACCCGGGGGTGAACGTCAACCAGTCGGCGTCGAAGCCGGGCGGCGGCGTCCAGTCGATGCCGTGATTACACGTCAGCAGATGGCGCGGACCCACCATCACGCCGCTGAACGGGCCCAAATTGGTCTCGCACCGCCCGAACGCGCTCCACGGGTAGGACGTGTCCCGGAACTCGCTCCGGCCATCGGGGTCGAACACCGTCGTCTCATACTTGACGCCAGGCCTCAATCTGGCCGGCATCCGGAATCGCGGCTTCGCCTTCAAGAGCGGCCGCGGCTGGACGCTCAGATGCTCCGGCACGAACGCCGAGAGCAGCCGTTCGTGCGCCGTCACGTCCGCGATCCGGTCGGTCACCACGCGCGCCTTCATCGGCGGCGGGGCCGATCGGGCGCCCAACCGCGCGCCATCGATATCCACGCGAATCTCGTAGTCGTGGCGGCGCACCCCGTCCACCACACGCTCCACCGGGACCACGCGCGTCGTGACGAGCGGAGCATCCGGTCCGCCCGAAACGAACATGCTCCGAGTCACGCGCGCGAACTTGTCCGGGGCCTCGCGCGCCTTCATCACCCGCGCCACTCGCTCCGCGGCCACGGGTCCGATATTGTCAGTTGCCATCGGCGTCCTCCTGACCCTGTTAGCGCGGTTCCACCGGGAAACGGGACAAGCGGCTTTTGAGTACCATGAACGGATGACGCGCCGCGAACTCGTCTCCGCACTGGGCCATGCCGGACTCGTGCCCATGGCCCCCGCCGCCCTGCAAGCGGCCACCGGGCGGATCACCCGCTATGAGATCCGATCCGTGCGCGTGCCATTCTCCGAACGCGTCCGTGAAGCGTGGCTCGCCAGTTGGAAGAACCAGAAGCGCGACCAGACCGACTACGTTCTCCATTTCGTCACGCTCCACACCGATACCGGGCTCACCGGCATCGGCGAGACCAAGATGCCGCGCGAACGCGCCGAAGCGATCCTCCGCAAGATGGCCGGGACTTCGCCCTCGGACTATCTGCTCGACGACTCCCTGCTCGGCATCCTGATCGCGGTATACGACATCCTGGGCAAGGCGTCCGGCAAGCCCATCGCCGCGCTATTCGCCGAAAAGCCGCTCGCGCGCATCCAGCCCGTCTGGTGGAGCCAGTGCTTTCCACCCGCCGTCATGGCGTCGGAAGCCAAGCTGGGCGCCTCGCTCGGATACAAGATCCACAAGGTGAAAGCGCGGCCGTGGATCGACGCCGTGGAGCAGGCCGGCGCGATGTGCGACGTCGTGCCCAAGGACTACAAGATCTGGGCGGACGCCAACTCCACCTGGGAAACGGTGGACAAAGCCATCGACATGACCGAACAGTTGGCGCGATTCCCGAACTACTTCGGCATCGAGTCGCCGATCCCGCGCGCGGACATGGACGGTTACCGCCGCCTGAAGGGCAAGCTGCCGCTGAAGCTGAGCGAGCATATCGACGGCATCGACGTCGAGCAGTGGACGCGCGAAGGACTGCTCGACGCCTGGATCGTGGGCTCGGCCCGCATGGGCAAGACGCTGCAACGCCTGGTGGGCCTCTCCAAGGCCAGCTCCAAGCCGATCTGGATCGAGCACTCCATCGACAACGGCATCGCGCAGGTGTTCCAGGCCCATCAGGCCGCCGCCTGGCCCCAGATCCAATACTGCATCAGCGTCACCAACGTCCTCGAGGACGACTGCATGAAGGAGCCTTTCACCGTGCGCAACGGTTACTACCAGATACCTCGCAAACCCGGCCTCGGCGTGTCGCTCGATGAGGCGGCGCTCGACAAATACAGGATCGGCTGAGCAACGCATGCGCCTATCGGACCGCATCTCCGCTCTGAAACCCACGGCGGTGAATTCGATTCTCGCCGAGGTGAACCGGCTCCGCGCCGAAGGACGCGAGATCTTCCCGCTCATGCGCGGCGAGCCCGATCTGCCCACTCCCGCCCACGTGGTGGCGGCGGCGGAATCGGCGCTGCGACGGGGCCGCACCGGCTACCCGGACAATCGCGGCGAGACCGGCTTCCGCCGCGCCGTGGCCGAAAAGCTCCGGCGCGATAACGGGCTCGAGTACGACCCCGCGACCGAGATCCTCGCCACCACCGGCGCCACGTTCGGCATCTGGTCGGCGCTGACCGCGATCCTCAATCCGGGCGAAGTGGTGCTGGTCCCCGATCCGGTCTACGACGCCTACCTCTCGCCGATCCGGCTGGCGGGCGGTACGCCGCGTCTGGTCCCGTCGTCGATCGAGGGGGGACGCTTTCGCCTGTCGGCCCAGACTCTGGAGTCGGCGTGGTCGCCGGCCTGCCGCGCCTTGCTGCTCAACACGCCCTGGAATCCCGCCGGAACCGTGCTCACAGCGGACGAGATCCGCGAGATCGCCGCCTTCGTCATCGAGCGCGACCTGGTCCTGATCAGCGACGAGATCTATGAGGCGATCACTTACCAGGGATGCCGCCACGTCTCGCCCGTCGCGGTGGAACCGGCCCTGCGCGGCCGGACAGTCCTGGTCAACAGCCTCTCCAAGACTTACTCGATGACCGGCTGGCGCGTGGGTTACTGCGCCGCGCCGGCGGACATCGTGAGCGCGATGTTCCTGGTCCTGCAGCAATCCAGCCGCGGACCGGCGACCTTCATCCAGGACGCGGCGGCCGAGGCGCTCGCCGGATCGCAGGAGTGCGTCGCCGCCATGGCCACCGAATACACGGCGCGACGGACCAAGGTGATCGAGGGACTGCGCGGCATCCCCGGCTGCCAGGTCATCGAGCCGGAGGGCGGCTTCTTCGCCATGCTCGACTGCCGGGGCTTGGCCCTGCCTTCGGACGAGATCCGCCGCCGCCTGCTTCACGAGTTCGGCGTGGTGGTGGTCCACGGCGCCGCTTACGGCCCGTCCGGCGAAGGAACCATCCGCGTCTCGTTCGCCTCCGGCGGCGCGGCGCTCGACCGCGGACTGGCGCGCCTCCGCGAAGGACTGCTCGTCATCGGCTCGCCTGCTATCATGGCGCAATCATGAATCGCCGAGCATTCCTGCGAACCGCCCTCGGAGCTGCTGGTGGAGCCACGTTGGCCGATCGCGCCGATGCGCGGGGTCTTCCCAAGACCAAGATCACCCGCATCCGCTATTACAAGACTCCCACCGATGCCGCCGGCCGGCCGAACACGCGCCAGCCGCTGTTCAACCAGAGCACCAACGTGGTGCTGGTGGAAACCGATTCCGGCCTCATCGGCGTCGGCGAAGGCGGCTCCGGCGACACGATGGAACAGTGCGCGGGACTGCTGATCGGCGAGGATCCGTTCCGCACGGACCGGCTCTGGCAGTCCATGTACCGGTCCTATTTCTACCCCGCCGGGCGCGAGAAGGCGCACGCGCTCGGCGCGCTCGACGTGGCGCTATGGGACCTCAAGGGCAAAGCGCTCGGCGTGCCGGTGTATCAGTTGCTGGGCGGCCAGTCCCGCGACTATGTGGAATGTTACTCCACCGGATTCCCCGCGCAGGGGACGCCGAAGGAAGTGGCCAAGGCGTGCGTCGACGCCGGGTTCCGCGCCTACCGGATCTCCACCGACCGGCGCGGTCCGGTGATGGACCGCTTCGAAACCGTGAATCGCGTGCACGAGCTCTGCAAACAGGTCCGCGAGGGCGTGGGCCGCGACGGCGGCTGGTGCATCGATTTCCACACCGAGCTCGACATGCCGGACGCGGTCACGTTGGCGAACCTGATCGAGCCGCTGCGGCCTTACTTTGTCGAGGATCTGGTGCGGAGCGAGAATCCCGGCGTTTACAAGACGCTGCGGCATCAGGTGAAGGTGCCGATCGCGGTGGGCGAGCAGTTCGGTCCGAAGTGGGACTGGAACGAGTTGATCGAGCAGCATCTCACCGACTACGCGCGGGCGACCATTCCGAACGTGGGCGGGATCACCGAGTTCCAGAAGATCGCGGCGATGTGCGAGACGCATTATGTGGGGCTGGTGCCGCACTTCACCGGTCCGATCTCGGAGGCCGCGATGGTGCACTGCTCGGCGGTGTTTTCCGGTCCGGTGCTGATGGAGATGGTGATGGGCGGCACGCGCCCGTGGCCCTATCTGAATCAGAGTTACGACCTGAGGAACGGCAAGCTATGGCCGAACGAGCGGCCGGGGCTCGGCGTGGAGGTGGATACCTCGAAGTTGCAGCAGATCGGCGATTACAAGGAGCACTATGTGCTGACGCCGATGCTGCGGCGTCCGGACGGGTCGATGACGAATTGGTAGGCGTGGAACACGCCAAAAACAAATTTTTCGCGCTTCGCGCGAAGGTCAAGGGAACAAGAATCAAGAGTCAAGGGGTAACGGATTCCCGGACGCACCGAAACCCGGCGACGCTGTCGATGAGGACGAGGGCGCGCACGGACGCCCGAAGGTTCCTCGACACAAGGCGATACGACGCCCCCCGCAGCACTTTCCCCCCGGCCTCGTGATCGCTGGCGGTCCACTCCCAGACGTTGCCCGCCATGTCGGCGACCCCCTCGGGCGTATTCCCGCGAGGGAAGAGCCCGACCGGAGTGGGGTGGCCGATCTTGGTGCCGGAGTAATTCGCGCGATCGGGATCGGGCTCCCCATCTCCCCAAGGATACACGCGCCCCTTGGGTCCCGCCGCCGCTCGCTCCCACTGCTGTTCGGTGGGCAGCGCTACTCTCATCGCGCGACAATAAGCCTTCGCCTGATCGTAAGTGACCTCCGTTACGGGCCAGTTCGGGTGCCGCAACTGATTCCGCCAGTCGCCCGGCGCCAATCCCCCGGCCTCCACGAACTTCGCGTACTCCCACACGGTCACCGGATAGCGCCCGATCTGGAAGCTCTCGCCCGGAATGGACACCCAATAGTCCTCGTCGGCCGGCGTCCGGAGTCGCGGATCTCCCGCCTGTCCGAGCGCCTCCGCCGTCTCCAGTCGAACTTGCAGTGGAATGCCCGCCGCAATCTCCGGATCGAAGATGCCGGCAACACTCTCGAGCACCTGCCTGAATCGCGCGTCAGCGGGGCGATAGGTCCTCCTTGCCAGATCCTGAATGATCGCTCCAAGAAGAAACGAGGTGCGGGCCTGATCCATCAACCCCGGCTGGTATCCGAGGCCGATCCAGTGCTTGACCAACTGCCCCCACCTCGGCTTGTACAGATCGTCGAGCACCGCCGTCACGAACGCATCCAACCGCTCGACCCCCTGATCCAAAAGCAGCCCCGCGAGCAGCAATACCACCTCACGCCATTCCGGCTGCCAGGCACGGCCCTCGGTGAACAGAATTCGGGCCCGCTCCCCCTCCCGGTTGGAGAGCCACAGCGCGGTGAGATACTCCTGGAACGTAAGGTGCCAGAACCGGACATCGGCCCCGCGACTGACCACGATTCCGCTATCCAGTTCTTCCTCCCGCAGGAACGCCCGCGCCTTCTCCACGTCCCGCTCCGGGAACCGCGACGCGATCGCCACCGCCGCCCAATCGCGCGACGCCTGTACCTTGCGCCCATCCGGATGGCCATGCATCGCGCGGGCCAGATCCTGCAGGATGTCGATGCACGCCGCCGCCAGCGGACGGCCCGGCCGGTTCTTCCGCTGACTCGCCAGCCACGACACCACCGAGCCATACAGATCGGCGCGATGATCCGGCATCCGCTTCTCGTTCCACTGCAACACCGATAGCGCGGTGAGCATCACCGGGTTAGACGCGATGCGCCGGATGTCCGGCCGGCTGCGGATCGCGCCCTCGACCTCCACCGCGTAGCCGGCCGCGCGTCCAGGATCGCCCTCGAACAACGAAGCCGACCACAGGCGCAGGAACTCGCGGATGGCCTCGTCGTCCAGCGGCGCGACCTCCGCCTGATCGAACCCGCGCAGCATCACCTCGTCGTCGAACGCCCGCGGCCGCGTGGTTACCGCGATGCTGGTCCCGCGCCACGCATTGGCCGCCTTTTCCAGCAACCGCGACACCGCCAGCCGGGACTCGTCGGTCGGCGCCTCGTCAAGCCCATCCACCAGCAGCAGCGCCGGACCCTTCTCGAACAGGTCCCGGAAGAACCCGTGGCCGACGTCAAGGGTTCGGCCCTGACAGTACCGCGACAGGAACAGCGGAAGCCACGCGGGCGCGTCCGGCTCGTGAGCGCGGCCGCCCTCGTTGATGAACTGCGCCAGTTCGCCCACCGATACCAGGATCGGAAACGGCGCGTTGGGATCGGCCTCGCGCCGGAGACAAGCCGCGTGGGCGACGTGGCGGAGGAAGGTCGACTTGCCCGAGCCCGGATCCCCGAGCACCACCAGCCGGCGATGCTTCAACGCCTCGTCGAGCGGCGCGCGATCCGCGCTTTGACGGCGCGCATTGATCAACCGGACATAGAGCTTGCCGATCGGCACGCGGCGGGCCTTGCCCTCTTTCGAAGCGAGTCCGCGAATGTCGATGTGGGAGGTGTCTTCGCGAAGGTAGGCGAGGTAGGACTCGGGCCGGTCGGGCGGCGGCGGCTGAGGAGTCACCGCCAGCGACGCACCTGAGTACCCGTGCCTCTTCTTCCATTCGCGCAGCGCCGCTCCTGCCTTGCGGCGCAGTTCGTCGGTGTTGGCGAAGTCCGCGCGGGTGCGTTGATTCAGCCAGGTCTTGAACTCGCGGAGCTTGTTCACGTCACGCTGCACGTCCGCGGCGATCTCCGGCGCCGTGCCCTCTTCGGCCGCGTCGGCGAGCCGTTGCGAGTCCTTGAACTTCGCCGGCCAGTCCGCACCCTTGGCGATCAGAAACGCGAGCACCTCCTTGGCCGGATGGGACTCCGCCGCACGCGCGCATTCGAGCCAGGTGATGCTGCGCTGCTCCGTGCCCGGCTGGTCCGGCGGGATCCACCCATAGCGATGCGCCGCGATGACCAGCACCACATCGGCGGCGTCCACGCGCTGGAGACACACCGGCAGCGGCGGATTCCCCTGCGCCGCGATGTACGGCTGCATGTCGACGAGGAAGCCTTCCTCAACCGCCGCGGCCTGCACCGCCACGCGCTGATCATGCAAGTCCTCCTCGGTGGAGGAGAGGAACACTTTGGGAGCCACTGTTGCCACGGTGGATTCAGGTTACCAGACCCCCTACCTCCGGGCCGAGCCATGTACAATGGGTAAACGGACCCGTGGCCCACCAGCCCTCTCCAGTCACCGCCCTCTATCCCGGATCGTTCGACCCCATCACCAACGGACACCTCGACCTGATTCGCCGCTCGTCCGTTCTCTTCGACAAGCTGATCGTCTCGGTGCTGGACAACCAAGCCAAACAGCCCCTGTTCTCCGTCTCCGAGCGCATGGAGATGCTCGGCGACGCCGTCCGCCGGTTCGACAACGTGGAAGTGGATAGCTTCAATGGACTGCTGGTGGAATACGCCGCGGCCCGGGGCGCCCGCGTGATCGTCCGCGGCATCCGCGCGATCTCCGACTACGAATTCGAACTGCAGATGACGCACATGAACCGCCGTCTGCGGCCCGGAATCGAAACCGTTTTTCTCATGGCCACCGAGGCCTATTCGTTCGTCAGTTCCCGCCTGGTCAAGGAAGTCTTCCGCCTGGGCGGCGACATCTCCGGTCTGGTGCCTCCCATGGTGGAGTCGCGCCTCAGAAGCCGGTTCGAGGAGAATCCTAGACACACATGACACCCACTGCCCTCCAACTCGCCGACCGTCTCGACACCATCAGCGTGTCCTCCACCGTAAAGGTTTCGGCCGAGGCCGGCCGCTTGAAGCGCGAAGGCATCGACGTAGTCGACTTCGGCGCCGGCGAGCCCGACTTCCCCACTCCCGATAACATCAAGAAGGCCGCCATCAAGGCCCTGGACGACAACTTCACCAAGTACACGCCGGTGGAAGGCACGCTCGACCTCAAGAAGGCCATCGTCGAACGCCATGCCACCGATTTCGGCACCGCGTACGCGCCCAACGAATGCGCGGCCACGGTCGGCGGCAAGCACATCATCTTCAACCTGATGCAGGTGCTGGTCAACCCCGGCGACGAAGTGATCATCCCGGTGCCTTACTGGGTGACCTACAAGGATGTCGTCAACTACGCCGGCGGCAAGTGCGTGTTCCTCCAGACCGACGAGGCCAACGGCTTCAACTTCACCGCCAAGGACGTCGAACGCCACATCACGCCGCGAACCAAGGCGATCCTGGTGAATTCGCCATCCAACCCGAGCGGCGCCGTGCTGCCGGACTCTGAATTCGTCAAGATCTTCGAACTCACTTCCAGCCGCGGAATCTGGCTGATCACCGACGAATGCTATTGCCACTTCCTCTATGAAGCGAAGCCGTTCTCGGTGGCGTCGCTGCCCGGCGCCAAGGATAGCGTCATCGTCGCCGGATCGCTTTCCAAGACTTACGCGATGACCGGATGGCGCATCGGCTACGGCTTGGCGCCGAAGTATGTGATCGATGGCATCATCAAGCTGCAAAGCCACATGACGTCGAACCCGACTTCGATCGCCCAACGCGGCGCCATCGAGGCCTTGCGCGGACCGCAGGAGTCGGTGCAACAGATGCTCGGCGAGTACGCCACCCGCCGCGGCTTCGTCATCGACCGCTTGCGCCGCATCCCGGGCGTCACCGTCCAGGCTCCGATGGGCGCGTTCTACGCGTATCCGAACATCGGCGGGGCGATGAAGAGCATGGGCATCGGCTCGGCGTTCGAGTTCTCCGAGCAGCTCCTGAAGAAGGCCCACGTCGCGGTGGTGCCCGGCGAGGCGTTCGGCACCGATTCGCACGTTCGCATCTCGTACGCCACGTCGATGAAGGAGATCGAGCGCGGACTGGACCGCATCGACAACTTCATCCAGGGCAAGTGAGACGGCTCGCGCCGCGGTTTGTCGAGCGCGTCTGGGGCTCGACGGACCTGTCGCCGCTGTTCGCTTCCCGGCCGGAGAAAATCGGAGAGGTCTGGTTCGACGCCGGACCTCTGCTGATCAAATTCCTGTTCACCACGGCGCCGTTGTCGGTGCAGGTGCATCCGGACGACGCCTACGCGGCCAAATACGAGAATAGCCGCGGCAAGACCGAAATGTGGCACGTGCTCCGCGTGGGACCGGAAGGCTGGATCGCGTTGGGATTCGACAGGCCGCGGACGCGGGACGAGGTCGCGCCGGCGCTGCTCGACGGATCGGTGGAAGGCATGATGCGGCGCGTGCAGCCCCGGCCCGGCGAGACGTACTTCGTGCCAGCGGGCGTGGTCCACGCACTGGGACCGGACCTGGTGGTCTGCGAGATCCAGCAGAGCTCCGACGTTACTTACCGGCTCTACGATTACAACCGCGGACGCGAGCTCCACGTCGCGCGCGGACTGGACGTGGCCCGGCTCGAGCCGCACGATTCGGTAACGCCGCCGGGCGTGGACGGGCGCATCGCCGGCTGCTCGTACTTCGTCACGGAACGGCGCACGGTGGCGGGCCGCGGCGAGGCCGCTCCCGGCGTGTGGATCGCGCTCGAGGGCTCGGGCTCGATCGGCGGCGAGCCGTTCGAACCCGGCGCGGTGTTCGAACTGGACGCGGTTGGGTCCATCGAGTCGCCGGCCTCCATCTGGCTGCGAACGTTCGCGCCGGCCTAAACATTGCTGTATACTCGGGAACCATGGAAGTCTTCCTTGGATTCCTGCTGGGCTTCATCGCCTGGTTCCTGTTTCGCGTGGTCCTGTTCGGTCTGTACACGGTGGATCAGAACGAACGCGCCATCAAGACGTCTTTCGGCCGGGCGGAGAGAGTCGGTAACGCGACCACCCTCGACGACCCCATCGCCACCCATCTGCGCGCGGAGGAGAAGGAGCGCTACTCGTATCCGCAAGTGCGCGTGATCGGCGCGGGCGGCCCTTACCTGAAGCTGCCTTGGGAGCGCGTGTACAAAGTGTCGGTGGCCACCTCGACCGTGAACATGGCGTTCGATTTCGAGGACCCCGCCGCCAACTCCGGCGGCGCGATTCTCGAAGCCGTCACCAAGGATCAACTGAACACCGGACTTACCGGGCAGATTCGATACCGCGTGAGCGAGTCCAATCTCTACGCCTTCCTGTTCGGGATCAAGGCGCCGATCGTGCACGTCATGGGATTCTTCGTCTCCGTGCTGCGGCAGCGCATCGCCAGCTTCGAGGCCAAGGGCGACACGCTCGGCGGCGCTGGCGTGTCGATCAACGATCTGCGGAAGAACCTGCGCGACCTCAACGAGTACATGGACACCGAGTGCCGCGCCACGCCGGCGCGCTATGGCGTCGTGCTGGACGCGTCGCTGATCACTGGCATCGATCCGCCGCCCGAGGTGGAATCGGCGCTGGCGGCGATCAACACGGCGCACAATCAGGTGTCGTCCGACATCAGCTTGGCGCAGGCGGGCGCGGACCAGAAGATCGTGCAATCCCGCCGCGCGGTGGAGATCGAGACGCTCCGCGCGCAGGCCGAGGTAGAGCCGCTCAAGCGGCTGGCCGCCGAGCTCTCCGAACTTCGCAAGCGCGGGCCGGGCACGCTCGAATCGTATCTGCGTACCGTGAAGCTGCGGTTATACGACAAGGCCAAGGACGTCTACTTGGAGGTGCGCCAGTGATCCTCGTCACCGCTTTCACAACGTTCCTCTTTTTCCTGATCGGCGTGCCGTTCGCGCTCGGCCTGGCTCGAATGTTCGGCCTGTACGCGGTGGTGGAAGAGCGCAGGTGCCGCGTTTACGTGCTATTCGGCAAGGTCTTGAAGGTAATCTCCGAACCTGGGCTGTACATTCTGCCGTTCGAACTGGGACCGGCCGCGTTCATCGTGAACTGGTTGGGGCAGTGCCATGTCATCGACATGCGAATGGACCAGGAGTATCTACGGAGCCAGCCGGTCAACTCAGAGGAAGGCGCGCCGATGGGAATCGGCATCTGGTACGAGATGTGGATCAGCGACCCGGTGGCGTATCTGTTCAAGAACACCGACCCGCGCGGATCTCTCCGCGCCAACGTCAGCAACGCGACGGTGCGCTGCCTGAGCAACATGCCGCTCGGCGAGATGCTCGAAACGCGGCATCAGATGAGCCAGACGGTGAGAAACGAAGTGTCGCCGCAATCGAACGACTGGGGATACCGGCTCGGTTCGGTGTACATCCGCAAGGTGCACTTCCGCGATCTCGGGATGATCCGGCAGATCGAGGAGAAGGTGGTCAACCGGCTACGGCAGGTGACCTCGGCGATCCGGCAGACCGGCGCGAATCAGGTGAGCGTGATCTCGAGTTCGGCCGAGCGCGAGGCGTCGATCGAGTTCGCCAAGGCGGCGGCGATCCGGCCCAGCACGCTGGGCGAAGCTTTGCATGAGATCTCGTCAGAGCCCGAGGTGACCAAGGCGCTGTTCGAGATCCTCGAGACGCAGAAGATCCTGGACAGCCACGCCAAGGTCGTGATGCTGCCCTCGGGCGGCGGCGACTTGCTGGCGAGCCTGATGGCCTCCCGGCCCGGATCCGGATCTCCCGAACCGCCTCCCATTCACAAAAGCTAGAACGCCAGCCGTAGCCCGAGTTGCACCCGGCGCGCCGCGCCCGCGGCGGTGATGCGGCCGAAATTCGGGTTGGTGTTCACGCCATCCCGGTTCGGACTGAACGACACGTTCGGGTCGTTGAGATTCACGTTGTTGGTCGCGTTGAAGGCCTCCGCCCGGAACTCGAGCTTGCCTCCCTCGAACACTGCGAACGTCTTGAAGATCGCGCCGGAAAGTTCGAACAGGCCGGGACCGCGCGTATCGGGCAGCGTTCGGGGAACGTTGCCGATGGTCCAATCCACCGGATTCCGGAAGGCCTCCGTGTTGAACCAGCGCAGCACCCCACGCTCTCCGCCCGGCAGCGTCGGATTGCCCGCCGTATCCGGCCAGTTGATGCCCGTGAAGTTGTTCGCGCCGCGGACCAGCAAGGGAGCGCCGGTCTGCATCGTGGAAATCCCGTTCAATTGCCATCCGTGCAGTACGCCGTTCCACAGTGCGCCCTTCTTGGGAACGGGAAGCTCCCAGACGCCGCTCAACACCATCCGTTGCGAGATGTCGTCCTGGTCGATGGCGCGCTCGAGCCGCCGGTTGAAGCGGCCCAGCCGGAAATCGCCGTCGCCGCCGCTGCCGCCGCCGAGCGATGAGAACGCGTCGTTGATCAGCTTGCCGTTGGTGTACGATCCGAGGAAAGTCAGCCCGTTCGAATAACGCTTCTCCACGGTCACCTGCAACGAGTGATAGATGCTCGACGCCCCGTGGCTCGCGTACGTGCTCACGCTGTTGTAATCGGGGAACGGCCGCAGCAACGTCGAACGCGCCACCGTCCGGCCCGACAGCACGCCGGTCGCGATTTGGCCGAAGAAAGGGTTGGTGACCATGTCCTGCAGCGCCAGCCGCTGGCTGAAGTTGGCCGGGTCGAGCTGATTGAGGTTGTGGTTGCCTCCGAACAGCTTGGTCCCCTTGTTCCCGACATAGCTCGCCGAAGCCACCCAGCCCTTGCCCAGCGCCTGTTGCAGGGTGAAGTTCCATTGCTGCAGATACGGTGTCGGCGCGTTGCGATCCTGGTATCTCACGTCCAAGCCGCGAAACGCGTTCGGACCGCCGTTGGCGCCCAAAGGTTGAATCAGCGCCGTGGGACCCACGCTGAGCTGGAACGCCTTGAACGGCCCGCCGCCCGGCGCGACGAAGGGCGTGTCGATCGAGAATCCGAACGCGTTGCTGTTATCGCCCACCGTGTCGCTGGAAATCGACTCGACGTAGAGAATCCCGTATCCGCCGCGAACCGAGGTCCTGCCCTTGCCACGAGGATCCCACGCGAAGCCGATCCGCGGCCCGAAGTTGTTCTTGTCCCTGTCGACGAACGCGCGCGGCGCCGTTACGCCCGAGTAAGTCATCACCCCCAGCGTCCCGGTGGACGAGTTGGGAATCCACGGGTCGAAATTGGAGTGCCGGTTCCACCGCTCCACCGGCGCCGAAACCTTGTCGTACCGCATGCCGAGGTTCAATGTGAGCCGCGGCGTCAGCTTCCAATCGTCCTGCACGTACAGTCCGGACATCCAGGCATGGAACGCGAAGAACGGACGCACGCCGATCGACCCGCCGCTCACTTCGCCCATCAGGAACGTGGCGAGGCCCACGCCGGTGTTCTGCGGCTGTTGCGGGTTGTTGGTGAGCGCGCTGCCGAAGTCGAACCGGCCGGAAGGTTGTGAGCGGTTGATGAAGCTCAGGCGGCTCCACTTGTGGTCGATCCCCGCCTTCACGTTGTGGTTGCCGCGAATCCAGGTGAAGGCGTCCACCAACTGCACCGTGTGTTGGGATCGATTGCCACCCGAAAAACCGGACGATCCGATATCGAGCACGCCGGTGATCGTCACCGGCGGGAACTGGTCCTGCGGCACGATCGACGGATAGCCGAGCTTCGCCGGCCAGCCCTCATCGAAGCTCGGGTGCAGGAACGGCAGATACTGGCGCGTGGCCGACATGCGGAAGTTGTTCAGCATGGTGGGCGTGAAGGTGCGGTCGTAGGACGCCACGGCGTTGTGATTGTCGCGCTGATCGTTGCGGGCCGACGGGTCCGACGGACCCAGTCCCCAGCCGCGATCCTGGCGCGTGTTCCGTGTGCCGGAGTAGCGGAAGAAGACGTTGTTCCGGTCGTCGAACCGGTGATCCACGCGCACATTGGTGACGCCCTGATCGAGCGGCGAACTCTGCAAGGAAAGGAAGTTCAGCGTGTTGGCGAAGTCGTTGTTCGGCCGCGCGTTGGGCAGCGGCATGAACTCGAGCACCTTCAACGACAGCGGATCGAAACGGCCGCGCGGAACGAGGTTGCCCGGCATCGGATCGCGAACGAAGCCGCTCCCGGCGGGATTGGCGCGCGTGGTGGCTGGATCGAAGATCGGGATCAACTGGCCGAGCCCGTTGCGCGTGTTCGAGAAGTCGCCGGACCGCTCGAGCGGCGTCGACACGGTGCTCTGGCGGATCGTCGCGCTGCGATGCCGCCACTGCTCATAACCGCCGAAGAAGAAGGTGCGATTGCGGCCGTCGTAGACCTTGGGGATGCGCACCGGCCCGCCAGCGGTGCCGCCGTACTGGTTGTACCGCAGGGTCGGCTTGATGCGCCCGGTGCGGGGATCCCGTTGGGTTGCGAACGCATTGCGCGCGTCCAGCGAGTCGTTGCGCACGAATTCGTACAGCGAGCCGTGGAAGCGATTGGTCCCCGCCTTGCTCACCACGTTGATCACGCCGCCGTTGGACTGTCCGAACTCGGCCTTGAGCGAGTTGGTCTCCACCCGGAACTCCTCGATCGCGTCCACCATCGGCACCACCGATACTTCGTTGTGCACGGGCACGGTGTTCGATCCGCCGTCGAGCAGCACCTGATTTCCATAAATCGGGCCGCCGCTGAACCGGATCTGCGAGAAGGCCTGATTGTTGGCGTCGGCGAATCCGTCGCTGCTGGAGTTGCGCGGCTGGACTCCCGCCACCAGCTTCACCAGGTTGAAGATGTGGCGGCCGTTGAGCGGCAGTTCCTCGATCCGCTTGCGCTCCACGACGGTTCCCAGCGCCGAATCCTCGGTCTGCACGCGCGGGACTTCTGCGACGACGCTCACCGTCTCGGTGGCCGCGCCCACGTCGAGTTGTGCGTCCAACCGCAGCCGCTGCGCGACTTCGAGTGTCAGCCCGGTTCGCTCGAACGTCTTGAAGCCAGAGGCGGCGATCCGGACATCGTACCGCCCGACCGGCAACGAGTTGATCGCGTAGGTGCCCTCGCCCGAGGCGATCGCCCGAAACGTCAGATTGGTCCCCATGTTGCGAGCCACTACTTCGGCTCCGGGCACGCGGGCGCCCTGAGGATCGGAGACCGTGCCCGTGATCGTCGCTACCGGCGACTGCGCCCACGCGGCGCACGCCCAACCAGCCAGAATGCCTAGCTGGAGTGTTCCTTTCGCCATTCCGCCAACTCCTTGGTCAAGCGGTTGCGAACGTCCAGAAATTGCGGGTTCGGGTATTGGTTCGCCTTCTCACCCGGATCGGTCCGCAGGTCGAACAATTCGTTGGGACCCTTTCCGTCGTTGCGCAACACGAGTTTGTAATACTGATCCCTCGCCATCTCCGTGTTCCGAAAGTGGCCGAACACCGTCGCGGGCCAGAAGTCGCCCTTTTTCAAGCCGCGGCCGCTCGCCAGCGGCCAGTAACTGAACCCGCACAAATTCTTCGCCGGCTTCTCCACTCCGGCCACCTCGCAAAGGCTGGGGACCATGTCGTAGAAGCTGACCAGTTCGGGCCGCACCGCCTCCACCGGAACCTTGCCCGGCCAGTTCCAGATCATCGGAACCTTCATCACTTCCTCGTACATGTTGATCGGGTCCGAGGCGAGCCCCTTGCTCCACAGTCCGTGGCGGCCCAGCAGGAAGCCGTTGTCGCCGGTGAACACGATCAGCGTGTTGTCGCGGAGCCCTTTTTCGTTCAGCTTCTTCAACAGCGCCGGAATCTGGTCGTCCAGGGCGGTGGTGCTCGCCGCGCACTTGCGCAGATTGCCCACGGTGTCTTTCAGCAGTTCTTTTTCCCGCAACGCGTTCGGCGCGGGCGGCTCCCAGCCCACGGTTTCGAAGTTGGTGCTCGCGTACATGTCGTAGTACCGTTGCGGATGCCCCGAGTACGGCGTGTGGGGATTGAAATGGCTCACCGTGAGGAAGAACGGCTTCGCGGCGGACTGCTTGTCGAGATAGCTCAACGCGCCCTGCGTCAACAGCTCCGTCAGGTAGCCCTTCTCCTTGCGCGACTCGCCGTTCAAGTACAGCGTGGGATCCTGATAGACGCTGCTGCCGCCGCCCATCGTGTACGTATACGAGTAGCCGTGGCCCGGCTTGGCGTCGTTGCCCATGTGCCACTTGCCGACGTATCCGCAGTCGTAGCCCGCGCCCGCGAGCGTGTCGGAAATCATCGTCTCCGACGCGAACGACGCCGGCGGTTCTTTCTGCCCTTGCGGCGGATCCTCGATCGGGTTCGGCGAAAGGAAGTCGTGGATGCCGTGCTGCCGCGGCAGGCGCCCGGTGAACAGCGTGGCGCGGCTCGCCGAACAGATCGGCGTCACCACGAAGTTGTTGGCGAAACGCGTGCCCGCGCGCGCCAACAGATCGATGTTCGGAGTGCGGATCTCCTTGTTGCCATAGCAGCCGAGCATCCACGCCGCCAGATCGTCGGCGAGCACCAGTACGATGTTGGGGCGGGTGGGCTCGGGGCCCTTGCGGCGGTTGCGTTGCGCCAGCAGGGGCGCGGCGGCGGCGGAAGAAAGCAGGGAGCGTCTGGTCAGCATGAGTCGAATCCTAGAGAACGTCGGCGAAGCCTCGCTTGAGGTGCCGGAAACAGAGTCCACCGATGACGAACGATGCCGCGGCCCAACCGATCAGGATCACGGTCTCCTCGAGGTCCGGAGACTTGGAGGAAAGCACAGCATCGCGGTAGGCTTTCACCAGGAAGGCCATCGGATTGTAGTCGAGCAGGAATTGGAGCTTGGCCGGGTAGTCTTTCTCGAACACGAAGATCGGCGTCACCCAGAACCAAAGCTGTAGGAACACGGCCACCGCCTGCGCGGTGTCGCGCAAATAGACCTGGACCGCCGCAATCACCCAGCCGAGCCCCACGGCGATCATCCCGGTCAGCAGGATGTACAGAGGCAGCAGCGCCAGATTCCAGCTCCAGTGCTTCTGCCAGAACACCACCGCCGTCACCAGCACGGTCAACGTGAACAGGTGGTTGATCAACGACGAAAAGAACACTGACAGCGGAATCAGTTCTGACGGGAAGACGGTCTTGGTGATCAGATTCGCGTTGTCCACCAGAGACGTGGAGGAACGCAGCACCGTCTCGTTGAACAGGAACCACGGCAGCGAACCGGCCAGCAGGTACAGCGGATAGCTCTCCGTCACCGAACCGCGCGGCAGTTCGATCTTCATGCACAGGTGGAACACGAACACCCAACTCGCCAGCATCACCACGGGGTGGATCAGACCCCACAGCCAGCCCACCGCCGACCCGATGTAGCGCTGCTCGAAGTCGCGCCGCACCATCTGATAGAGCAGCGACCGACGCTGCACCAGGTTCATGACGAAAAGTCTGCCGGGGACGTTCAAAGGTTCAGGATAGCCGATTCCAGCGGCGCGGCGTACGTTTGCTACCCTGTGTTTTGGACCTTCGGAAGCCCTCGATTTGCGCGGTGAGCTACCTCAACACCGCGCCACTCGTTCACGGCCTGCTCCACCAACCCTACGGCCGCGAGTTCGACCTCACCTTCGAGGTCCCCTCCGAATGCGCGCGCGCCGTCGAAACCGGCCGCGCCGACCTGGGCATTGTCCCGGTGGCCGAGATGGCCCGCCACGGCTGGGATTGGATCCGCGGGACGGCGATCGCCGGCATCGGCGCGGTCCGCAGCATCTTCCTCATCTCCCGGTGCGAACCTCGCAAGATCCGCAACGTGGCCGCCGACGCCGGCTCGCGCACATCGGTGCAACTGGCGCGGATCGTGCTGCGCGAACGCCATGGCGCCGATCCGTCGATTTCCGCCATGGCGCCCGATCTCGACGCAATGCTCGCCGCCGCCGACGCCGCGCTGATCATCGGCGACGCAGCCCTGCGCCTGGATCCCGCCGCCATCCACGGCCATGTTCTCGACCTCGGCGAGGAGTGGTGGAAACTGACGCATCTCCCGATGGTCTTCGCTCTGTGGGCGGGCCGGCCGGAGCGCCTCGACGAGATCGGCCGCGGGCGGCTCGAGCGCGTATTCCGCCAGTCGCTCGACTACGGCCTCGCCCGCATCGCCGAAATCGCGGAAACGGAATCGCCCCGGCGCGGCTTCCCCGCCCCACTCATCCACGAGTATTTGACCCGCTACATCCGCTACGACACAGGGCCCGCCGAAGAGCGCGGCCTCGAGCGGTTCCTCCAATACGTCTCCGAACTCGATACCCTGGTACCTGCCGCCACTGCCTCATTATGCTGACACGCGAACAAGCACTCGACCTCTTCCGCGCCGACGATCTGATCGGCATCGGCATGGAAGCCGACGCCCTACGCCGCAAGCTTCACCCCGGCGGCGTGGTCACCTACATCATCGATCGCAACATCAACTACACCAACGTCTGCACCGAATACTGCAGCTTCTGCGCGTTCTACCGCCCGAAAGGGCACAAGGAAGGCTACCTGCAATCGCACGAGTCGATCTTCCAGCGCATTCAAGAGACCATCGAGCTCGGCGGCACCGGCGTACTGATGCAAGGCGGGCTGCACCCGGACCTGAAGATCGAATGGTACGAGGATCTGTTCCGCGCCATCAAACGCCGGTTCAAGATCCACCTGCACTGCCTCTCGGCTCCCGAGGTCACCAATATCGCCGAAGTCAGCGGGATTTCCCTGCGCGACACCATCGCCCGGCTGCGCGACTCGGGCCTCGACTCCATCCCCGGCGGCGGCGCCGAAATCCTGGACGACGCCGTTCGCTACCGGATCTCCCGCCTCAAGTGCGGCACCGACGAATGGATGGCCGTCCATCGCACCGCGCACCAGCTCGGCATGCGCACCACCGCCACCATGATGTTCGGCTGCGGCGAAACGCTGGAACAGCGGATGAACCACTTCGATCTGATCCGCAACCTGCAGGAGGAAACCGGCGGCTTCACCGCTTTCATCCCGTGGACGTTCCAGCGCGAAAACACCTCGCTCGGCCGCTTCGTCAAGGAAGAAGCGACCGCGGTCGAGTATTTGAAGACGCTCGCCATCTCGCGCCTCTACCTGCCGAACGTGCTGAACGTGCAGTCGTCATGGGTGACGCAAGGGCTGAAGACCTGCCAGGTGGGTCTGCGATTCGGCGGCAACGACGTCGGCAGCATCATGATCGAGGAGAACGTCGTCTCCGCGGCGGGCGCGCGCAACCACGCCACCGAAGAGGATCTCCGCCACATGATCCGCGACGCCGGGTTCACCCCCAAGCAGCGCGATACCCTGTATCGCACGTACTTCCTGAATTGAGGTCCACGGCATGACCCGCCGCCAAGCGATCGCCGCCGTTCCGTTCGCCGTCGCGGCCGCTCGCGGCCAGGAGCGGCTGCCCATCGTGGGCAAGGGCGAGCACACCTACGAAGTCCATCACGACTGGGCTCGGCTGCCGGACACGCACAAGTTCGGCAACACGCACGGGATCGCCGTCGACTCCCAGGGCCGCCTGATCGTGGCCCATACCGTTCACAAGACCAGCGACAGCCCGGATGCCATCGCGATCTTCGACGAGCGGGGCCGCTTCGTGAAATCGTGGGGAGCGGATATGCGCGGCGGAGCGCACGGGCTCATCGTGCGGCGCGAGGGCTCGGACGATTTCCTCTACCACTGCGACAACGTCAAGGGCTTCGTCCGCAAGACGACGCTCGATGGCGAACTGGTATGGGTGATGCACGCGCCGGCCGCCAGCGGACTCTACACCCGGGCGAGCCAGTACCGCCCGTCGAACCTGGCGATCGCTCCGGACGGCGGCATCTATGTCGCCGATGGCTATGGCAAGTTCTACATCCATCACTACGACGCCAAGCTCCGCTACGTGCGCACCTTCGGCGGATCGCGCGACGAGATGGATCGCAACAAGGGCAAGGAGACCGCGCCGGGCACGACGATCTGGCCGCACGCCATCGCGATCGACGAGCGTGGCGGCAGCCCCCTGCTGATGGTGGGCGAGCGCGGCGACAACAGGCGCGTGCAGTATTTCTCGCTCGACGGCAAGCCGCTGCATTCCGTGAAGGACGGCGTCCGCTGGCCGAGCACGTTCCAGTTCCGGGACGGCGTGATGCTGATGCCGGACCTGAAGGCGGTGGTGACGCTGTTCGACAAGAACAACAAGCTCATCGCGCACCTGGGCGATGGGCAACAGCCGGACGGCAAGACCTACGAGTCGCTGCGAACGCTCGACCGGGGCGCGTTCCCGGCAGGCCAGTTCATCGCGCCGCACGACGCCTGTTTCGACGCGGCGGGCAACATTTACGTCGCCGAGTGGGTGGAAGTCGGGCGCGTCACCAAGCTACGGCGAGTCTGAGAGCTCTTACTGCACGCCGACGCGCCGAGTGAGAGCCGCGAAACGCGAATCTCCGCGCAGCCGGTCCCATCCCGGATGCGCGCCGATGCAATTCGCCTGTGGCTCGCGCATCTCCACCGCCGCTTCCAGCCGGGCCAGCGCCGCGTCTTTGCGGCCCAATCCCAGTTCGACGAACGCGAACCGGATCTGCGCGACGTGGCGCCGCTTGCTCGCCTCTTCCAGCCGCCCCAGACACTCTTCCGCACTCGCGGTCTCGCCGGCTTCCGCCAGAATCTGGCCTCGGACGCTGGCGACACTTAGGTCGTCCGGCGACAGGAAGCTGGCGCGTTCCATCATCGCCATCGCCTCCGGATAACGGCCGGCCGCCGCGAATACGCGGCCCAGGCCGGAGCATGCCTTGGCCGAGTCGGGACTCATGGCGATGGCTCGGTGGTAGTGCTCCTCCGCCGCTTCCCAGTCCCGCATCAGATACGACAGGAAGCCCACCGTGGCATGCGTCAGCGGATCGAGCGGACTCAACTCCGCCGCGGCCGTTACGTGGACTTCGGCCTCTTCCATTCGGCCCAGCAGCGCCAACAGGTCGATGCCGTACCATAGGTGCGCGATCGCATACCCGGGATTGATCTCGATCGCGCGCCGGAAGTGACTCTCGGCGTTCGACCAGTCCCACTCCTGACCCAGCAGACCGGCGAGGGTGGCGTGCGCCGCGGCGTGAGCGCCGTCAATAGCGAGCGCCCGCGCGGCCGCATCCCGCGCGCGAGGCATGGCGGCGGAAGGAGGATCGAACCCGTACTCGGATAGCAGCGAGTAGGCCTCGGCCAAACCCGCGTACCCGTGCGGACTGCCCGGATCCAGGCGGATCGCGTGTTCGAAGAACACCGCCGCGCGCCGCATCGTCTCCTCCGAACGCCGCCCGATGGCGTCCCGTCCCCGGAGATAGAACGAGTACCCTTCCGATTGCGGCGGAGCGGGAGCGCCGGAAGCATCCCCGGAGAGCCGGGCTCGCAGAGCATGAGCGATCGCGCCGGCCAGTTCGGTCTGCAGCCCCAGCAAGTCGCGCACCTCGCGGTCGTAGACGCCGCTCCACAGATAGAGGCCGCTCGCGCAGTCCACCAGCCGTCCGGCGATCCGCACGCGCGTGCTCGCGCGCCGCACGCTGCCCTCGAGCACGGCGTCCACCTTGCGGGGGGCGTCGGCCTGCGTCCTGATCAGACGCGAGGTATCCCACGCCATCACGCGTAGCCCCTCGGCGCGCGTCAGCGTGTGGATCAGCTCCTGGCAGAGCCCCGCCGCGAAGCAGTCCTCCTGCCCTTCCCCGATCTCCTCGAACGGCATCACCGCGATGGTGACTGGCGCGGCGGCCCGTGGGCTTCCCGCGCCGTGGATCGCCGGCGCGTACGACCCGACGGGCAGATCGATGCGGACGCCGTCGTTGGCGCCCTCGCCCTCGTAGTACTCCTTCAGCTTCGCGCGCAACCGCCGCGCTTCCACCCGGACGATCGGATCCAGCCGAGGATCGTAGTCCGCCGTCCGTTCGAACACCCGCGCGCCGATCACGGACTCTTTCAACTCTCCGCCCCGGCCCGCCAGAGACTCTTCCACGGCGAACGACAGGAACTCGCGCATACGGCCGGATCGCGAAAACGCGGGGCTCGACAGGATGCGAGCGAGGCAGGCGCGGACTTCCCTCGGATCCAAAGCTTGACCAGACTCCTCGATCAATTCTATCCGGCTACGAGCGAAGCCAGCGCTCCAGCCACTCAAACGCCTCGGCCTGCATCTCCGGGCGGAAGGAATGCGGCAAGTCGTGGAACGAGCCCCGGAACCGTTCGGCGATGCCGGCCTTGGCGTAGATCTTCTCGAGCTTGGCGCATGCCGACCGCATCGCGTCGAGCGGAAACAACTGATCCTTGGAACACTGCTGCACCAGCAACGCTCCGGGCGCGTGAAGCGCGGCCGCGTCCGGCAGATCCAGGGACGGATACATCCCGGGCACATAGACCATCCACGTGTGATTGCGGAAGTGATTCCGCAACTGGCGGTGGAACTCCGTCATCCAGCCCACCACGCACGCCGCCTTGATTCGCGGATCCGCCGCGATCAGATGGGCGGTGCGCAAGCCGCCGATCGATAGCCCGGCGCACCCGATGCGCGACGCGTCCACCTCTGGGCGCGAGCACAAATAGTCCACCGCGCGCCGGTCCTGCCACACGTGGATGCCCGGCCATGTGGCGCCCGAGGCGAAGATCGTCTTCGCGGTGAGATGCTCGAACTCCGAGCAGAGCGCGTCCACGGCGGGTTGCCACTCCTTGGCGTCGCGGCGGATCGCGGCCAACGCCTGGAGCCGCGCGCGGAAGGTCGGCGGCGCCGATGCCGGATCCATCTCCTCCACGCGCAGCCGCTGTTCGCCGAAGTAGTGGCCGTCGATAACCAGCACCACCACTCCGCGCTTGACCAGCTTCTCCGCCCACGCGCCGCCATACACACGGTCGCGAAACTCGAGCAGCGCCTCCGAATCGCCGCGCGCGCTCAGGATCTTCTCATGCCCCCATACATAGCGGCCGCTGTGGCAGTGGATCGCGATCACGCCGGGCCGCTTGCCGCCGCCGTCCGGCACGAGCAACCACGCGGGGATGGGATGCCCGGGAATGGCGGAGATCCGCAGCCGCTCGACGCTGTAGCCGTCGCGCCGCTCCACCCCCAGCGACTCCGCTCCCAGCGGCTCCGCCTCCGGCGCGAAACGCAGCAGCCGCGCGAACTCGGCCCGCGCCTCTTTCTTCCACCCGTCGAGCCGCTTCCAGCGCGGATCGAGGAAGCTCAGGTTGCGCGACCGCGACTGCGCGTAGCGGTCGAGCATGGGGAACAGATTCCCGAGATCGGGTTGAGAGGCCGCGGGCGCCTGGGCGAAGGCGGCGGAGGGAAGCGCGGCGAGTTGACGGCGGGTCACACGAGATCTCACCGTCCCAGGATACGCCGGCATCAAACGGTCCGGGCCCCGTTGGAGTTACCGTGATATTGATATGCGATTCGCCGCCCTGTTCCTCTCCATCCCCGCTTTCGCGGCCGATTCCTTCGAAGCGCTCGGCACGGAGATCCGCCGCCAGTTGACCGAATCCGGCGCCGCGTCCCTTTCGGTGGCGCTGGCGCGCGACGGAAAAATCGTCTGGGAGGAAGGGTTCGGCTGGGCGGACAAAGCCGCCCGACGGCGCGCTACCGCGCACACCATGTACTCGCTCGCGTCGATCTCGAAGCCCATCACGGCGACTGGTTTGATGCGCCTGGTCGAAAGCGGACGAGTGAAGCTCGACGCTCCGGTGGACGAATATCTCGGCGCCGCCAAGATCCGCGGCCGCGCCTTCGACGCGTCTCAGGCCACCGTGCGCCGCATCGCCAATCATTCGTCGGGGCTGCCGCTTCACTACCAGTTCTTCTACGAAGACGAGCCCTACCGCCGCCCGTCGATGGACGACACCATCCTTCGCTACGCGAATCTGGTGACCGCGCCCGGCGAGCGATATCAATACTCCAATCTCGGTTATGGAATTCTCGACTCCGTCGTCTCGCGAGTGTCGGGCAAGCCGTACGCGGACTACATGCGGGAGCAGGTGTTCGAGCCGCTCGGCCTCACTCACACGTCGGTCAACGTTCCGGCCGAACTAGCCGGACATCAGGCGGTCCGCTACGATCCCACGGGCGCGCCGATTCCCTTCTACGACTTCGATCATCCCGGCGGCAGCGCGGTGTATTCCAGCGCGCACGACCTCGTCCGGTTCGGCATGTTCCACCTCGGTGAAAAGCTCGAGGACCAGCGCGCGATCCTATCCGCGGCATCGCTCGAGGAGATGCGCAAACCCACCATGATGACGGGGCCGAAAGCCTGGTACGGCGTGGGGTGGGCGATCGCCGATGGGCCGGGCGGTTATCGCGTGATCTCGCACACCGGTTCGATGGGCGGCGTCGCGACGTCGTTGCGGCTGATCCCCTCCGAGCGGATCGCGCTGGCGGTGCTGTGCAACTCGGGCGTTGCGCTGCCACACCGCGTCGCGGACCGGATTCTGGCGCGTGTACCGCCGAAGTGGAAAGAGCCCGCGCCGGGCATGGCGCCGGTCGCGGCCCCGAAGTTCGAACCGGCGCCGGACCTGCAAGGAGTCTGGAGGGGTTCCGTCTCCACTTACAAGCGCGATCTGCCGCTTCGGCTCGAGTTCCGCTCCGACGGCTTGGTGCGCGCCCGGTTGGGCGATCAACTCGAAACCCTGGTCAACACCCCCGCGTTCCGCGATGGCATGTTCACCGGGCGGATCAACGGGGACTTGGGAACCGAGGACGTCAACCGCCGCCCCTACACGATCCAGTTGTCGCTCACCTTGCGCGGAGCGGCGCTCAACGGCTCTGCTTCGGCGCTGTCGAATCCGGGAAGACGCGCCGGCAACGCCTTGTCGCATTGGGTGGAAGCGCGGAAAGAATGAGCGGCCGGCGTCAGGACAGATGAAACGGCAGGCACGCCGCGCCATACAACCCGGCTTCATTGCCGAGCGACGCCTTCTCGATCCGCGTCTTGGTGACGCGGTATGTGAACGACCGCGCCTCCACCTCGGCGAACATCGCCGGGGCGAAGAAGTCCCAGGCGGGCAACGCTCCGCCGCTGAGTAGATAGAGCGGAAAATTGAATACGTTCACCAGAATCGCGAGCGCCGTGCCAAGCGCCGTTCCCATGCTCTCGAACACGCGCTTGGCCAAATGGTCGCCGCCCACGGCCAGGTCGTAGACATCCTTCGCCGTCAGATTGTCGCCGAGCGCCACCAGCTTCGCCATCGCCTCGATCGCCGTGGCCGACGCGTGCTTTTCCACGCAACCCCGGTTGCCGCAGCCGCACGGGTTGCCGTTGGGAACCACCGTAAGGTGGCCGAGTTCGCCCGCCATGCCGACGAAACCGTGCAGGATCCGCCCGCGCGAAATGATCCCTCCGCCGATGCCGGTGCCGAGCGTGAGCAGCACCAAATCGTCCACTCCCTGCCCCGCGCCCATCCACTTCTCTCCCAGCGCCGCCGCATTGGCGTCGTTCTCGAGGATCACCGCGGAACCCAGCCGCCGCCCGATCTCGTCGCGCACCGGGAAGTTGTCGAAACCCGGCAGGTTGTGCGACCCGACAATCATCCCTTTTTCGAGTTCGATGAACCCGGGAACGCCGATGCCGACTCCCCGCAAGCCGGCCGGTCCCAGCCGGTCGCGCAACGTCACGATGTTCCGCACGATGTCGTCGATCACCGCGTCGCGGCCCTCCGCCAGATCGGTGGACCCCGAAATTTTGTCGATGAAACGGCCTTCGCGGTCAATGGCGGCGGCGCGCAGATTCGTCCCACCGAGGTCGACACCGATGGCGTATTCGGGCATGCGTTCAGCCGCCATCATAGCGCATCGGATTCGCGCGGCCCCTTGACGCGGCGGACCGGTTGGTTCATCTTGATATCCATGGTCACAAACGTCAGGCTGCTCGTGGGAACCGCCAAGGGCGGTTGGATTCTCGATTCGGACGCGGCGCGCCGCAAGTGGACCGTCTCGGCTCCGATCTGCTTCGGGCAGAGCGTCAACCACATGGTGGCGGATCCCCGCGAGCCCAGCCGGGTGGTGGCCGCCGCGAAGGCGGGCCATCTCGGTCCGACCATTTTTGTCAGCGTGGATGGCGGACGCAAATGGAAGGAGGCCTCCAAACCACCGGCGTTCGACAAGCCGGAGGAAGGCTCTGGTCTCTCGGTGGACCACGTATTCTGGCTGACGCCCGGCCACCGAAGCGAGCCCGGCGTCTGGTGGGCCGGCACGTCGCCTCCAGGCCTGTTCCGGTCCGAGGATCACGGCGCCACCTGGACTGGAGTGGATGGCCTCAACAAGAATCCGATGCGCCCGCAATGGTGCGGCGGGGAAGGACCGCCCGGAGGCGCGCGCATGCACTCGATCCTGATCGATCCGCGCGACGCCAGGCACATGTACTTCGGCATGTCGCTCGGCGGTGTCTTCGAAACCATGGACGGTGGCGCTTCGTGGGCCCCTTTGAACAAGGGCTGCGAAATCGACTACATTCCGGGGCCGCCGCCCGAGTTTGGCCACGATCCGCATTGCGTGCGCCTGCACCCGCTGGCGCCGGACCGCCTCTATCAGCAGAACCACTGCGGCATCTACCGCATGGATCGCCCCACCGGCGAGTGGACCCGGATCGGGCGCAAGATACCGAAGAAGACCGGCGATATCGGATTCCCGATGACGTTGCATCCGCGCGATCCGGAAACCTGCTGGGTCTTCCCCATGGATGGAACGTCCGTGTGGCCGCGCACCAGTCCCGGAGGCAAGCCAGCGGTCTATGTGACGCGCAACGGCGGCAAGTCGTGGATCCGGCAGGACAAAGGACTGCCGCCGGACAACGCCTGGTTCACCGTGTTCCGCCAAGCGATGACTTGCGACGCCCGCAAGCCTGCGGGACTGTACTTTGGAACCACCAGCGGCGAGATCTGGGCCAGCCGCGACGAGGGCGAGAGTTGGAAGCGGATCGCCGAACACCTGCCCCGCATCCAGTCGTTGGAGATCGGGTGATCGTCTACATTCCCGGCCCGCTTCGGTCGTACACGCGCGAGCGAAGCCAGGTGGAGGCGGAAGGCGCCACGCTCGGGGCGGTGCTGGCGGACTTGGACCGGCGCTTCCCGGGCATCCGCTTTCGGATGATCGACGAACAGGACCGGATTCGAGAACACATCAAACTCTTCGTGGGACACGATCAGACGAAAGATCTGAACACCGAAACGGGGCTCGCCCGGGAGATCCACATCGTTTGCGCGCTGAGCGGAGGACGCCGGTAACCGCCGCGCACTCCCACGCGTCCATGGCGCCAAAGGCCGGTATAGAGTCGCAGGAAGACGGCCGATAAAGAACACAGGCTGATGACATAACGCGATAAACGAAAGTGGGTGCCCCATGGATACCATTGGAGACCGCAGGTTTTTGGAGCTGGCTGGGACGGGCCTGGTGGAATTGCCGCCCCTCATGATTCATGATGGCGGCCATCCCAAGCGGATGGATCGAGTCATGGATCTGGCGGCGAAGGTTGTCGAGAAGGAGGACTTGGTTCCTACCGTGCTCCTGGACTCAATTGCCTCGGAGGCCGATGTCGACCGGCGCAAAATGGACATGGCGCTGAACCTGGTCGACAACTACTTCGGCATGCTCCGGCACTGGCATTGGGGAGATGGCATCCTCGAGTGGATCCGTCAGTGCGAGACCACGTTCGAGCACGACCTCAAACTCCGCCCCCTACTGCGCCCCGACGTGTGGCCCCACGCTGGAAGGTCCAGCTTCGTGCGGTTGCTCGAGGACAAGTCCGTTCACGCCCACGGGCTGGGTCTCGAAAAGGCGGTCGGATTGCGCTTGGCCTTCCGCCAACCTCCGCCGCTCCAGTGCGTCTCGGATCAGTTCTTGTTTTATTTGAACGATACGCTCGCCAATGCGGCATTTCAAACGTGGCAAGGCATGAGCCCCGGGCCGCACGACGCGCTGCCGCCGGAGCGATTCCACTTCCAAGTCCTGACGATGTAGGTCAGGAAAACCGAAGCCAGCCCCGCGCCCGAACTGTTTGACCGGGTTCGCAGTCCGGTAGCGCGGGGTCGGAGTGCATGCAGGGGCATCGAGGCTGACCCCACACCCGGTTGAGCGGCTCCCATTCGGTGCGGATGGTGCGGCCGCCGGCCGAAACTCGCGCCTCTGTCTTACCGAGGGTCTTGTTGTCGTTGGTGGTGGCCTCGAATCCCTTGGCCCTCCCCAGCATGACGCACACCTGGGCGCGCATTTTCCGGAGCGGCGCGGCAGTAGTGTTGCGAAGCCAGATCTCCATGTCCACGCCGTCCGTCGCTGGCTTCACCGAGGCGCCGAACTCAACCTTGTCGGGCAGCGTCCAGTCCAGACGTAGCGATCCGTCCGGCTGAGGCTGCCAGTCGACGTTGTCGACCGGCATATTGCGGTCGTCCCACTTGGTCGGGATGTGGGTGTGTCCCAGGAAGATCAATTCGCCGTTGGCGAAGATCGCCTCGGGCACGTCGACCACGACGTAGCTCGACTGGTCCCAAGGCAGGAACACGCTCGCCTTGGTCCCGCGCATCGGAGCCACGGCGCCTTCGAAGAACCCCAGGCGCGGGTGGCGTCCGCCCGGATACGGCAGGACGCTGCCGTTGACGGCTAGGGGCCCGGCGTGGCTCGCCTCCCCGGTTACTTCTCGGATCTCCGCCGCGGAGTAGCCATGCCGCCGCATCACGCCGAGCCAGTAGGGCAGACTGGCGCCGGTCGCCTCCATCTCCACGGGGAGGCGCAGCTTGTCCGGCGGCACGAGCGGATGGCGCTGGCTAAGCAAGGGATCGTCAGGCGGCGAACTGCCACGAAATCGCTCGAGATCTCGCAGCGCAACCACTTGAAATCCCTGGTTTTTTAGGTATCGCATGCACCGCCGGAACAGCTCCGGTTCGGTATGCACCCACGGATGCGCCACGTCCGGCACACCGTGGAACTGAAGCACAACCGCCTGCCCCTCCGGGGCGCGCGCCACCACCGACTGGAAGTGTTCGAAGGTCCAGTTCGGATAGGAATCGGCGGTAGTCGGAATGAGCAGTGGATGCCGGCGCGAGGGATCGAACAGCGGTCCGACCGTGGCTCGCCCATACTCCACCTCAGGCATGCCTCCGCGGCGAGCCAAGCGGTAGCCCCCTCGGCGTAGGACTTCGATCGCTTCAGGGCCAAACCCGTTGCCCGGCCACGCGAAGCTGGTGGGCTTGGGAACCTTCACCCGCGCCAGGGCCGATTCGACGAGCGCCAGTTCGCCCTCGAGGCGCCCGGCGGAGCGGGGCTGCGCCAGGCTCAGGTGCGTCCACGTATGGTTCCCGATCTCGAAGCCCATTCCGTGCAATTCGGCGATCTCCAGCCACGTCATGAAGTTCGCCGCGTCGTCCATCCAGCGATGGGACACGAAGAATGTGGCGCCGAAGCCGAGTTCCTTCAGGTACGGCCCGACGAAAGCGCGGTGCGACTTCACCGCGTCGTCGAATGTGAGTACGACTGTCTTCGGCGGAATCGCGGCCATGCAGCCAGTTTAGCCGGCCAGTGCGGGTTGCTCCACGGTGAGGGAAGCGCGGTACCACTCGAGCGTTCGCCGCAACCCTTCCTCCAGGCTGTATTGCGGATCGTGCCCGAGGTACTTCCGGGCAGCCGTGGTGTCGGCTTGCGAATCCCGAACGTCGCCGCCCCGATCCGGCCCGTAACGAGCGGGGATATTCGTGCCTTCGATCTGGTTGAGCGTCTCCCAGACCTCGTTCAGCGTATAGCGATTCCCGTTACCGGCGTTGTACACCCGTCCGCACGCGGAACGGGGAGCCGCGGCCGCCCTGCGGCATAGACCGGCGACGTCTTCGACATAGGTGAAGTCGCGGGTTTGCATGCCGTCTCCGAAAATGGTGGGCTGCTCACGCGCAATCAGCTTCTTCATGAAGATCGAAATCACCCCGGAGTACGGGCTTCCCGGGTCCTGGCGCGGTCCGAAGACGTTGAAGAAACGCAACGTCACCGTCTCGAGCCCATAGCAGGAATAGAAGACAGTGGCATAGTTCTCGCCGATCAGCTTCTGCACCGCGTAGGGCGACTTGGGACGAGGCGCCATCTCCTCGGTCTTGGGCAGGACATCGGTGTCGCCGTAGGCCGACGAGGATCCGGCGAAAATGACGCGCCTTACTCGTTCTTCGGTGCAGGCGCGCAGCACGTTGAACGTTCCGTTGACGTTTACTTCATGCGAAGGTACCGGATTCTCGATCGAACGGGGGACCGACGGAATCGCGGCCAGATGGTAGACCACATCGGCGTGGCGTACAGCCCGGCGGACATCGTCGTAGTCGCGGATGTCGACTTCGAGGACCTCAATTCCGTCCCGCACTTCATGGATGTTCTCGGGTTTGCCCGTCAAATAGTTGTCCACCACGACGACCCGGGCGCCGGGCTCCCGCAGCAGGGATCGCACCAAGTTGGACCCGATGAAACCCGCTCCACCCGTCACGACGTATCGACTCATGATTCCAGCCTCTCTATTACGCTACGAATATTGCGAAGCGACTCGCTGGCTATAGTATCCGCGTCCGGTTTGAAATCGAACACCTCCAGAGAGATCCATCCCTGGTAGTCCTTCCGATTCAGTACTTCGAACAGGGGTTTGAAGTCGTAGTCCCCCGTTCCGGGGTAACGCCCATCCATCTCGTTGATGTGGATGTGCCGGATCACATCGAAGTACCGGTCGACGATCGCATCGTGCGGATGCACTTCGTCCGCCGCATTGTGAGTATCGAACATCGTGCGAATCGCCGGACTCCCGATTCCCGCCACGATTCCCGCCGACTCCGCGATCGTGTTCATCACGTCGCAGTCGGCCGAAGGCAGAGCTTCCGCCAGGATCGTCACGCCTCGAGACGCTGCCTGATCGGCCACCGACGCCAAACCCCGCGCGTAGTGTTCCATTGCCTGCGCGCGTGATATCCCGCCCGTCGAGCCGCGCTGCTTGGGCGATCCGAAGACCATGATGCCCGGGTCTGTTTGCTTCACGGCCAGATCGGCGCACAAATCCACCAGATCGCGAATGTGGCGCCAGCTCTTCTCCCGGACCGCGGTGTCCGGCGTCGTCACGTGAAGCCCGCGCGGCGACACCATCAGCCAATGAAGACCGACGAAACCGAGTCCCTCGCTGTCCATTATGCTGGCGTACTCCCTGCGGCGAGCTGGGGAGATGGAAGCCGGATATTCGTCCAAGGTGAATGGCGCGATCTCGATCCCGTCGTAGCCGGCTTGCTTGATGGACCGGCAGGTCTCGGCAAAGGGCCGCTTTTCATACACTTCGTTACAAATCGCCTGTCGGAAATGGAACGCCATGAACCCCCCATTCTACTCATTCCCCGATGCGATGCACAACCTTCAAGTACCGGCCGGCCTCACCCAAAAGAGTGAATGACAGTGCATTACGTCCCGTTCGGTGAATCCACCCGCTCAGGAGAGCGGAGGGAAAAAGGGCCAAGTCGGCCACGGCCCGTTCAAAGTCGGCCGGGGAGGCGTTAACGCTGCCGAAGACGGTCTGGTTGGCGACGATCAAGTCCATGAAAGGAACCGGCCCGCTCGCGTTGGGCGCTCCCAGGATGGCGCACACACCCAATGGGCGCATCGAGCGGATCGCCAACAGGCCCGCCTGCACGGTTCCGGCGGCCTCGATGACGATGTCCGCCAACGGCGGCCGAGCCGAATGGTACTCGATGCCGCATTGCTCCACGGCCCGTGCGCGCGGGTGGCCGCGAGGCTCCAGCGAGTGGACGGCAACCCGAAGTCCCCGAAGCCGCAGGGTCATCGCGGCCAGCAGGCCGACGGGCCCCGCGCCGATCACCAATCCCGTTTCGGCTTCGGGTTCATGAATCCGTAGGGCGCTGGCGATGGCCTTTTCGACAATGCTCAGCGGCTCGACGAGTACCGCCAGATCCGCCAGACCGGCGGGGATCGGCGTCAGGTCGGATTCGCGATCGATGGCGAACTCCGCGCAGTAGCCGTGGAGCCCGAATATTCCGCGCTCCAGGTAGCCGCCCGAGACGCACAAATCGCGCCGCCCACGGCTGCACGACGCGCAAGCCGGCGAGCAGGTCCGGCGCACCGAAGGAACAACCCAGTCGCCGGGGGCAAAGCGCGTCGCGCCAGGGCCCGTCTCGAGCACCCGGCAGACCGCCTCGTGCCCGATCGCCAGTGCCAGCTCACCTTCCGGCGGCCGGCCGAGCCGGAACGCGGCTAGTTCGCGATCGGTGCCACAAACGCCGGCTTCCTCCACCCGAAGCAGGACCTCGCCCCATCCGGGAGGACGCGGATCGGGCAGCGTCAGTTCGCGCGCCGTCCGGCTTTCGAAGTCGAGTCCGAATGCCCACACCGGGCCAGTTTAGCTCTTCTTTCGAGCCACCAGTACCGACGACAACCCAGGGCCGGGCGTGACGTGGTCCAGAAACCTCCACAGCCAGACCGTCTTGTCGAACAGCTTTAGCGTGACCTTGGAGATTCGGTCGGTGCCGAGCACGCGCGAATCGAGATACCAGATCGGCCGGGCGCACTTGTTCAACTGGTGGATTCGCTCCACCTCGAGGCCGGCTCCGGCCGCCAGTTGCGCCAGCTCGGCGGTGGAAAAGCGCCGCTTGTGACCCATCGTGCGATCGAGCGATCCCATCAGGCCGGGTCCGTTGGGAGCGAGCGCGAACAGGCGTCCACCGGGCCGCAGCGCGGCGGCCGCCGACGCCACCACGCGAGCCGGATCGGCGGCGTACTCGAGGACGTTCAGACAGAGGACCGTATCGAAACCGGTCAACCCTCGATAGCCCGCCGGGTCGGAGGGATCGAGTTCCCGCACGCTCACGTGCGGTGTACGCAGAAACCGGTTGCGGAGCGCGTCGAGGAAAAGCGGCGAATTCTCGGTGGCGGTGTACTCGAGGCGCCGTCCCATCAGCCGGCCTGTCATCGTCCCGATGCCCGCGCCGAGTTCGAGGACCCGGTCGCCGAGTCCCGGCCGCACCAGACTCGTCACCCACTGCACATAGGCGGGAGTACCGCTCAGATTGTTGAGGTAGGCGCGGCCATACGGCTCCACGTACAGGTCGTCCACCAGCCAGAAGTAGAGGATGCAGCCAAGCGCCTTGACGCCATCCTTCCAGCCGATCTTCTTCCCCTCCTCATAGGTCCGCCCGTGGTAGCTGATCGGGACTTCGTAGATGCGCAGCTTGCGCTTGGCGCACTTCATCGTCAACTCCGGCTCGATGCCGAAACGGTCGGACCGGATGGGAATGCTTTTGAGCAGATCGGTGCGGAAGACCTTGTAGCAGGTCTCCATGTCGGTGAGATCCAGGTTGCAGAACATGTTGGAGAACATGGTCAGCGTGGCGTTCATGCGTGAGTGCCAGAACGGCAGCACGCGCTTTTGTTCGCCGGCAAGGTACCGCGAGCCGAAGACGGCATCGGCATGGCCCTCGAGCAGCGGACGCATCAGTTGGGGATAGTCCTTGGGGTCGTACTCGAGATCGGCGTCCTGAATGAGGCAGAAGTCCCCGGCGGCATGCCGAATCGCGGTGCGCCCCGCGGCGCCCTTGCCCTGGTTGACGGCATGGCGGTGGAGGCGGATTTGCGGCCAACGAACCGCCAGCCGCTCGAGGATCGCGCTGGTGCCATCGGTGGAGCAATCGTCCACCACCACGACCTCCCGCTCCAGATTCTCGGGCAGCGGCGCCTGGATCACCGCCTCGAGACTCCGCTCCACGAGGGTCCGTTCGTTGTAGACGGGCACCAGAATCGAGACCTTCATGGGACTGTCTCAGTATAATGGGACGAAGTCATCTGCTTCATCCCATCGGCCTTTTCGGCCCCGGAGGTTATATATGACCACGTCCCCGGCCCGGCGCCAGTTCGCCGGAGCGGCAGCCGCCGCCGCGGCATTCACGATCGTCAAGCCGCAATCGGTGCGCGGCTCGCAGGCCAATTCCTCGGTGAGCCTCGGCGTCATCGGCTTTGGCAACCGCGGCGGCCACGTCACGCCCAATCACTTCGCCAAGCACGAGTTCCTGCGTGTGGCGGCGGTGTGCGACATCTATGACGACAAGCTGGAGGATGCGCGCAAGAAGTTCTCCGGGGCCAAGCTGGTCAAGAACTACAAGGAGATCCTCTCCGGCGACTACGACGCCGTCTACATCGCCACGCCGGCCTACCTGCACCCGGAGCACTTCGAGGCGGCCGTCGCCTCCCGCAAACACATCTTCATGGAGAAACCCGCCGCGGTCGATGCCGAGGGCTGTCATCGTGTGTTGCGAGCGGCGCGTAAGGCGGACAAGTCCAAGCGCATCACGGTCGACTTCCAGCAGCGGTACGGGAAGGACTACCGGAAGGCGCGCCAGGTGGTGAAGTCGGGGGAAGTGGGCGAGTTGAAGATGGTTCGCGCGGCATGGATCGGCGGTGGCCCGCCGCTCAAGTCGGGCCACGCCCAGAGCGAGGAACGCGTCCGCAACTGGTTCTTTTACCGCGAGTTGAGCGGCGACATGCTGATCGAACAGGATTGCCACAACATCGACGTGGTCAACTGGTTTACCGAAAGGCATCCGGTCAAGGTGAGCGGCTACGGCAGCCGTAAGGTCCGCATGTACGGCGACATCTTCGACAATCTGGCGTGCACCTTTCAGTTCGACGACGGGCTGGTGTTCAGCTATTCGGCCAATCAGTTCAAGGCGCCGGGCTTCAGCGATATTTCCGAGACCTTCCTGTGCGAAAAGGGAGCGGTCAACGTGTCGCGCAAAGGCTACACGGTTTGGCGCGAGAAGGGCGCTCCGGAGGTGGTTCAGACCGCGTACGACATCACCAGGGACGCGGTGTTCGAGTTCGTCGACGGGGTTCGCGAAGGCAAGCTCGAGAACGCGGGTTTCCACGCCGCGTCGAGCACCCTGACCGCGGTGATGGCGCTCGAGGCTTGCGTCAAGGGCAAGGAAGTGACTTGGGACAAGCTGGCGAAAGGCCAGAGTTTCGAGGCATAGCCTTTTTTTGGGCCGGCGGCCAATCCCGATTAAAGGCCCGCCCTGAACTCGCCGATAGAATCCCAGGGAAGCAGCCCGCCACCGGCATGATCGACATCGGAGATACGATTGGACCCTACCGCATCACGTCCCTGATCGGGACGGGAGGGATGGGACGAGTGTACGAAGTCGAGCACTGCGTCACCAAGCGGATCGAGGCGATGAAGCTGCTGCTTCCGAGCGCCGACGGAGCGACTCCGGAGGACCAGCAGGAGCACGTCTCGCGGTTCCTCCGCGAGATCCAGGTGCAGGCCAGCCTCGCCCATCCCAACATCGCCGCCGTGCATCATGCGTTTGTCGAGGACGGACTCCTGGTGATGGTGATGGAGATGGTGCGTGGAAGCTCGCTCAAACGCCTGATCGAGATCGATCCCCCACCCGTCAACCGGGCGGTGGACTATGTCGCCCAGGTCCTGGGAGCGTTGGAGTACGCGCACCGGCGAGGAGTGATCCACAGGGACATCACCCCAGCCAACATCATCGTCACCACCGACGGCGTGGCCAAGCTTACCGACTTCGGCTTGGCGAAGTCGCAAAAGGACGTGCAGATCACCCGTGACGGCGTCGCCGTGGGATCGGTCCACTACATGTCGCCCGAGCAGGTTCGCGGCCAGCAGGAGCTGGACTACCGGAGCGACCTCTACTCGACCGGCGCGGTCCTCTATGAACTGATCACCAAGCAGAAGGTGTTCGACGCCGCCGACGGTTTCGCGATCATGCGCGCGCACGTCGAAAAGCAACCCGCGCCTCCCTCGCATTGGAACAAGGACATACCGCGCGAGCTCAACGATCTGGTCTTGAAGGCTCTCGCCAAGGATCCCATCCAGCGATTCCGCGGCGCCGCCGAGTTCCGGCAAGCCCTCGAGAAGGTCAAGCCGATGTTGGAAAAAGGCGGGACAGCCGTGCGTCCTGCCTTGTCCGCCGACGGGAAATCGGCCGTGCGCCAGATCCCGAAACCGCTGGTCAAACCGCCTCGCGCTCCGCGCAAGGCCGGAATGTTCGTCGCCGCCGGCTTCGCCGGGTTCGCCGCGGCGGCCCTGGGTTTTATCGCGACCCAATACCTCATTCCGGGATCGGGGGGACAGGTTGAGGCGAGCCCCGCTCAGAAGGCCGAACCCAAGCGCGGTCAGCCCACAAAGCGGCCAGGCGGCAAGACCAAGTCCACGCCGCCCTCCCAACCGGTGGCCCCGCGGCCCGGCGATCTCGACTGGGCCAAGCCGTCCGCCAACGACTAGCTCGCTGGCGGTGAGGCCGCTCCCAGAGCCGGTCCCACGATGAGGCCCTCGCCGTACGCAGGTCCGAAAGCGGCGCCCGAAGCCTTCCCACTACCAATGGAGTTGGCACCGCGGTGGCGCGGCGAGCCCCTGCCCGTGCCCCTTGTCTCAGTCCTCAGTCCGGTATGGGAGGAACATCGACGCGCGGTGCGAACGTCCGCCAACTGCCCTGACGGACCTCGGCGGCGGCTTGAAGCGCGGTTCGCCACACCGGCGCCGGACGCAGGTCCGCAAGCGGAGCCCGAAACCAGACGGGCGTTCGCCAAGCGGCCGGATATCGAGGACCCCGGCGTCCTGCCGCCGACAGAGTCCTCGTAGCTCTCGCGCGTGGCTCGGGACCGGGAGCGACGCCGAATCGCAGCGGAGCCGGGTTGCCTCGCCACCCTCGGAATCGCCGGCCGGCGATCGACGGCCACTTCCATGCGGGACTTCGTTCCGGCGGACAGACGGGTTCGGGTGGCACGATCGGACTGCCGCGAAGGGTCCGGTCCATCGTGGGACCGGCTGGATCGAGCCGCGCGTCCGGCGCGGACCGGAGCGCCGTTGCGGGAGCCGCCAGAGGTGGGGCATCCGGCCGGTGCAGACGTGGCGCGGGCGGTTCGCTGCCCCCTGCGGCGATGTGTCCGGCCACCGGAGCCACTGGGGACGATAGCCCGGCAGGAACCGGCCCGATACGGCGCAGGCGAAACCGAAGCCCTGCCTTCAGGACCGGCAACACGGCCCGCGGAAGGGAGCCGGACCCCGGCTGCGGGCTAAGGCCCACCGACACCTCGATGTCCCGCGTCGCAAGAAGCCAGTATTTGACTCCCGTTGCGGCAAACCGCAAGTCCCGCGCGACCCCTTCGCGCTTGGGGAGCGCGCAACGTTGCCAGGATTTCGGACCCTCCGACACGCGCGGAGTATTGATGTAGTTGCAGCCGTTCCAGCCGGCGGCGGCGGGCTGCCTGCGGGGCGCTTTGGCCAGTCGCGCCGCAGCCGGCGGCGCTGGGAACCGGGCTTGCGCGGCGGGTAGGGCGGCGGCGGACAGCTCCACCCGGACGGCCTCGCGGAAGTCCAACGGCGCACGGGTGAGATGAACGGGCTCGTCCGGCCAGCCAACCGGTTCGACCGGTTCGGCGTCGGGCAGCAACAACAACGAGGACGACGAGGCCTTCTTCTTGCTCGCGAGCGGTTTGCCTTCCTTGTCGCGAATCGCCCAGCTCAGTTTCGCCGCCGGATGCATCCCGTCGCCGTTCGGGCAAAGCGCGCATTGGGCGCGCCGCGTCACCGGCGCCGGGCGATTTTTCGAGATCAAGGAGAACATGGCGATTACCGGAGAACGAAAGCCTGCGCCGCCAGAAGGGCCCCGTTCCAGTAGCCGACGACGGTCCACTGCCCGGTGGGCAGCAGCGACGGAATGGTGGTCTGAATGGGTAGCGACGCCGGTAGGCAGACCGGCCCAGCCGCCTCGATCCGGGGGAAGATCTGCGTGTGATACGGTTGCCCTTTCGGATCGAACCAGGTTACTTCGTAGCGGTCGCCCTGGGCCGCGTCGGGTACGCGAAGCCAGGCCGTCACGCGCGGATCGGAGAAAGTGAAACTGGTCGCCGGCGCCGACGGCTCGGGGCAGGAGGCCGCCACCGGGTCGGCGTTGTTCAATGTCCACGATTCGACCGTCACCCGGGACACGAAGAAACCGAGCTTCGAGAGCTCCCTGTCGTTCACCACGACTCGGGCGTGCCACAGACCGTACAGCGCGGCCGCCGGACGCCCCGCCAACTCGAGCGAAGCCGAGCGGCAGGCGGAACCGGTCCCCGCCGGCTCAACCGCCGTCGAAGCATGGGTGGATCCGTTCGGAGCGAGCCAGTCGACACGGACCCGGTCCTCCGGAGACAGCGACGCCAGCGAGTACCAGAACCAGATCCTTTCGTCGCGCCAGGAGAAGTAGCTGTTCCAAGCCGGCGGCGAGCATCCGGCCGGCGCCTGCTTGCTCGTGCGCAAGTCGGCGACGGTGGCGTCGGAGTCGGAAACCGTTAGCGTGACCTCGACCGTGAACACCGGCGTCGCGGCCGACGAAGCGGCCACCGTCACCCGGCCGCGATACAGACCCGGCGGCAAACCCGCGGGCTTGGCGGCCAGCAGAATCCGCGCCGGTGTGACGCCGCGTAGTCCGGAATCGGTCGTCAGCCACGAACCTGCGCCGATCACCGCCACGATGCCGATGGACCCGCCGGTCGAGCCGATGACCAGTTGCTTCGGCTCGGGGGCCGGTCCGCCCACACGATACTGGAACGCGATCTCGGCCGGAGCCGCCGTCAACGACGGCATCGCCGCGCCGCCGACCTCGACCCGCAACGGTTGACTCACCGCCTCGAGCATCTCACCGAAGGAGGCGCCCGTCAGATTCGCCTGAAAACCGAAAAACTCCTTGGCCTCAGGACCCGGATAGACCTTGAAGCGGCGCATCGCTTGTCCGCCAGCCGCCAGTTCGCCGAAATCGTTGGTCCCCGACGAGCGGAATCCCACCGGCACAACCAAGTATCCGCCCACCCCTTTCACCGGCAGGTCTCCGTCGTTTCGCGCCGTGCACGAAACCTCGAACTCGCCGAGCGCGCTCGCTCCATTCGCCTGCTGGCAGGCGACGGTCAGCGCCGGTCCGCGCAGCGGCTCGAAGCCGAGCTGGGTGGCGGCGATCGCGAACTTCTCCGGCTTGCCGGCGGCCGCGAAAGCCGGGGTTGCCGGACGCACCCGCAACACCACCTCGCCCCGGTACTCTGTCGAAAGCTGCTCCACGTTCTGATTCCACGAGTCCGACTTCGCCACCACGGCCCCGGTCGCGCGGTCGTGCAGGTACATGTCGAGTTCGCGCAGGGAGCCGAACCGGCGCGCACCCTGCTGGGTGACATGGCGGTTCCACACCATCGTTGCCTGGAATGGCTTATCCAACCGGGCGCGCCAGTAGCGCGTGGCGGCGCCGGGCCGGCCCGGCGTGAGTTCCGACCGCATGATCAGGTCCTTCATTTCCACCGCGCGCGCCAGGTTGGCGAAACCCCAGCCGCGATCGGCTTTCCAGCCCTTGTGGTCGGCCGAGTTGATCAGCAGCGCCTTCAACCCGATGTTGTCGCGGACTCCTGCCTGGCAGAGCAACGCCGCCGCGCCCGCCACGTGAGGGGCGGCCATGCTGGTGCCGGACAGGTCGACAATGCCCCCGGTGAGCGCGTCCGCCGAAGTGATCCTGGTGCCCGGCGCGGCGATGTCGGGCTTGAAACGCCCCGTATCGGTCGGACCACGGCTGGAATAATCCGCGATGATGTCGTCGGCCGGATCCACCGTGCGGCGGTCGTCGCGGCTCGCCACCGAGAGGATGTTGAACGCGTTGCCGGGACTTCCCACGGTCCCCGCGCCTGGACCTGAATTGCCCGCCGAGATCACCAGGATCGCTCCATAGGCATCGGCGATCTGGTCCACCAGCACGTCCGCGTCCTCGTCGTCGGACCGGTCGCCGCCGAAACTCATGTTGAAGATCCGCACCGGAGTCGACGTCACGGCCCACTCGAGCGCCGCCATCCAATCCTGATCGAGGATGATCACGGAAGGTTCACACAACTCCTCGTTCAACTTGATGCCGATCTTGAGGTTGTAGATCTGCCCGACGCCCGAACCGACGCCCTTGACCGTCGGGTAGCGGCGCGTGCCGCCCGACGCCACGATTCCGGCCACGTGCGTCCCATGTCCCACTTTGTCTTCACCCGTTTCGGGCTTCTCGTCGAGACAGACGCGTGCGTCGAACCGGTCGAGCAAGCTCAGGGCCGCATTGACAAACGGCTTGTTTATCACTTCTTTACCCTGGAACATCTCGTGATTTGCACGAACCCCGGAGTCGAGGATTCCAACCGCTTCGCCCTTCCCGTTCACCCCCTGCAGCCACAGGCCGGTGGCGTGCATCGCCTGCGTGCTGATGTCCAGATGCAGCTTGCGCCGCTGATTCGATACGATTCGGCCGACGTCCCCATCGGCGGCCAGAAGTTCGATCGCGGACGAGGGCACTTCGGCGGCGATCATGTTCAGCGCGGTATAGGCCTGAATGCGCGACGCGCCCACGCGCGCCAGCAACGCTTCGATGCGTCCCTGCTGCGGCGCCACTTCGGAGGCCACGTTCCGGGCGATCTCCGAGCGGAGCGCGGTCACCGCCCGGTCCCGGCGCTCCCGCGCGCGTTCGAGAGCAGCCTCGACGACGAAGGTTTGACCGGCGAGCTGGCCATAGGCCCGCTCCTCGGCCTCCACCTGCCGTCCCAACGCGGCGTTCCAGCGTTCGGCGACGTCGTCCTGGGGCTGCTGGGTTCCGATCACGAACACCGGAACAGTAGGGGCCGAAGCGGCCAGGCGCCTCACCGCGGAGCTCACCTTGCTCGCGGCGTCTCCATCGTCCTGCGCCAATACGCAGGAAACGGCGGCAAGCGGCAACAATGCGATACGACGAATCAAAACGGTCCTCCGCCGCAGTGGACTACGGCTAGTACAAAACTACCGGAGAGGCCGTTCGGTTGCGATCAGGGAAATCCTCTAGGGAGACCGGCTCGATTTACTTACTCTCAGAAGAGCGGACGGGCTTCGTAGAGAACTACGTCGTCCTGCGCGGTCACCGCCAGAATGTAGACCGTGCCGTCGTCCCGGAAATCGAAGTGATTGATTCGAATCAGGTAATCGCCTTCGGTGGTCGGGCGGTAGAAGTTGTGGACCTGGTAGAGCGCGTTGCCCCGGCGCACCACGAGCGTGTTCTGATTGTTGGCGAACTGGAATACGTAGTCGCCGCGCGTGTTGCCGTCGAGATTCGAGACCGAGTTGGCGACCTGGCCGTTCGGCATCACGGTCGTCGTGTCGACGGCAATCTGCCACCCGTCGCGCCATTCGCCGATCAATGCCGCGCCGGCCGTGTTGGTCAGGCCAGCCAACAGACGGTTGCCGGCCGCCCGAGGCGTGTTGTTGAGCCCGGCGATCAGATGGGCGCCCACCCTGGTTTCATTGGGCATCGCGGCCGTCCGCCACTGTCCGTCCTCCCACACGCACAACACCGGAACGGCGACATTGCGAAATCGCAACTGCGCCATCACCCGGCCCGTGTCGTCGATCGTCACCGAGTCCATGCTCTGCGCGATCCGGTTGTCGATCGTCGAAGCGGTGCTCGCCGTCGCCGACAAGATCAGCAGTTGCCTCGCCTGCCCGTTGTGCCAGACCAGAATGCGATTGTCGCCGGCCGACGTGCTCGACTGGAACACGATCGCGCCTTGCGCGTTGACATCGATCTGGCCGGGAGTATTGACGTTGACGCCGCCCTCCACCGCGATCGGAAACCGGAGATGCAGCACCGGTTCGCCGCCAGGAGAGATCTTTCCGATGCCCGAGCCGTTGGTGAAGAAAATGTCGCCGTTGGGCGCCTTCCGCATGTTGTAGGTCGACGTCCCGTGCGAGCCGCCGAACCACATCGTGTTTCCGAACAGCCGCTCGCCGATCGGCAGCCTCGGAACGATCTGACCGCCAGACAACTCGGCGATGCTGCCGTTGTTGCCACCCGCCTGGAAATGCGGCGGACCCACCCGCGCACCGCTCACGAGCGTGAATAGGTTGACCGGCAGTTCCACCGGGATCTCCTCGCCAGCCGCGAACAGAACGTACGGATCCGGACCCATTCGCGCCACCATCATCGGGTTCACGTCGCCGCGCAGGATCAGCGTGATGTTGCCATCCTTGTCGATCGCGCCGCTTTCAAGCGCCTGAATCGCCTGATCGAACAGCCGCCGCGACAACAACAGGACCGGGACAACAGTATCGCCCCGCCAGAGCCAGGCGCCGTTCCCCTGATTGTTGTAAGGGTTGGCGTAGATCAGAATCCCTTGCCCAGGGTGCATGTACAGCACGCCCGACTGCGAGTTCACCCGCAACGCGCGGATCGAGCCGCCAGGCGAAAACGCCACCATGTGCTGCGTCAGATCCTCGAGCTCGACGGCTAGAACGGTAGTCCCGTCCTCGTCCTGCCAGAACGAGGGTGAGTTGCCTTGCCCCCCGAGGAATCGCCGCACAATGCCGCCCAGTAGAGGATCACCCACCGCGATCAGCTTCTGGCGCGTCGCGGCGGGGGGGTGTTTGTAGAAAACGCGCCGCGATCCCGCGGTGACCGAGTACACGGCCGTGCCATCGGCGGACACACCGTAATCGGTGTCGACGGTGAAGGTCCCCGGGGCCTCGTCCAGGCGCTCGCCCGTGTGCACCAGGGTCTCGTTGATCCGCGTCAGTCCGCCGCGAAACAGGCCCACCAGATTGGTGGTTGTGTTCTCGAACCGGAAGCTCCCGCGCAAGGCGACCCAACCGGTGGACGTCATCGAATTGCGCGTGATCGACAGGCTATTGGAGTTCTCGGTCCCGGCCAGCGGAACCGTCTGGCTCAGGAAGTGGTCAACGCCGTTCACCGTGCCCCGGTTCAGTTCGGCGCCGTTGATATTGGTGTCCTCGTAGGTCAGAATCCGGCCGTCTCGAGTCACGGTGTGAGTGCGAAACTCGAGCGTCTTCGACGCACGCCCGAATCTGGGCGCGCCACCGGCGCTCACTACCTTCCAGCGGCCCTCTTTCCAGGCCAGAAGCGCGTTCGCCAGCCCACCGAGCGACGCGTTGAACAGCAGCGAGCCATCGTCGGTGGACCAAAGCATGGTTGGCTTGGCCCGGAGGTTCCAGGCCGGCCGCACGCTGCGCGCCGTCGAGAACAACCGCCGCATCTCGTACTTCTTGGCCGTCGAGACTTCCACGGGCGAATAGGCCACCCATTGCCGCTGCAACCCGGGGAACGACTCGTTGTAGTTGTACGTCGCCCAAACCCAGATGCCGCCTTCCCCGGTGGTGCGTACCATGCCGGTCTGGTCCACCGCCGCGAGCGACGATCCCCCTTGGCGGCGGTTGGTCACCGACCAGGTCCAGGTGATCCCTGGAATCGCGCCGCCGTTGGCGTCGTAAGCGGTCGCGCGGAACTGATACTGCGTCCCGACCTCCATGTCCGCGCGGTCCGGGGTGACCTCGACGCGCGTCGGGATCGTCTGGATCGCCGCCTCGCCGGAAGCGGTGCCCGACCGCGCCGTCACACGGATCGTCGCCAGTCCCCTTGCGACAACCGTGCCGTCGGCCGCGATTGTCGCGTCGTTGGGCCGGTTCACCGACCATGCCACCTGCGCCGCGGGCAGTTCCTTGCCCGCCGCGTCGCGCACCACGGCCCGCACCTTCAGCGTGCGGCCAACCGGGACCTGGAGTTCGTCGGAGAGAATGTGGACGATCGCGGCCGTTTGCGAAAAGGCGGGAGCCGCCAACGCGAGCGCGATGGCCAATCTCATCCGAACACTTCCTCCACTGGCTGGTACCGGCCCTCGGAGGCGCCGTTGACATAGTAGTACCGCCGCCCGGAGGGAGTATCGTTGATGCCCTTCGTCCAGTCGATGCCGAGCGCGGAGTAGATCGTGGCCGCAATGTCCTCTGGATAGATGGGCCGGTCCTGGCTCCACCGCGGACTGACGATCTCACCGCCGTTCGCACTGGTCTCCCCGATCGCCCGGCCGCCCCGCACGCCGCCGCCGATCATGGCGACGCTCATCACCTGCCGGTAGTGATCGCGGCCGGCGCGCGAGTTCAGCACTCCGGGCGTCCGCCCGAACTCGCCCATCATCACGATCAGGGTGCTGTCGAGGTTGCCCGACGAGCGGAGATCGTCCACCAGATTGCCCACCGCCCGGTCGAGGTCGTTCGAAAGTACATAGTTATTGGTGGCTGCGCCGCGGTCGAACTGGCGGTCGTGCGTGTCCCAGCCGCTTTGCGTCGCGCTCACGAATACGACACCGTTGGCGGCGCGGATCGAGTTACGCGCCACAATCAGCGCGCGCCCGATCGCAGTCGCTCCGTAGCGCCCCTCGTCGTCGGCGCTGAACTTGAAGATCGCGTCCACCGGGTCGTTGTACATCATGGACTTGGCGCGCGAGTAATAACCGGCGTAGGCTCCGACGACTTCGTTGGGCGGGTTCTCGCGAAGCGGCTCGTCCAGATCGCGCAGCAGGCGGAAGCGTTCCTCGAACCGGGTCTGGCTCTGGCTCGCCGTGCCGAAGAAATTGTGCGTGAGCGTCGCGATGCCCGTGCGGGTGGCGGGCGGCATCATCGGCATGTAGGGTCCGCCGAGGAAGGTCGCCCCCTGCAGCGCCGTCTGGTTGAAGGCCAGGAACGGAGGCATGACCTTGGAGGCGCCCTTTTCGTATCCGATCACCGCGCCGATGTGGGGCATCTCGGCGGCTAACGCCGGATTCAGCGAATGCGCGGATTGAATGTAGAACTGCCCCCGTTCGTGCGCGGCTTCCCAACTGGCGCAGGATCGCAGCACCAGCAGGTCGCGTGTCAGCGTGGACAGCTTGGGGAAAAGGCGGCGCGACATTACCAGCCCGCCCGGGTGTTGCACCATGTCGATCTCGGCCGGATTCCAGGGGCCGTCCTTGGGATCGAACGTATCGAGGTGGCTGGGCCCGCCGTTGAGGTTGATGAAAATACAAGCTCGCGCCGTGCCTCGCGGGTTCGCCGCCCGGCCGGTGATTTCGGCATCGGCGTGGGGTCTCAGCGCGAGTCCGGAGGCGGCGGCGCCGAAGAGAAAGTGCCGTCTGGTGAAGGGGGCGTGTCCCGGGCAGTTGGGTCGATATCTCATGACGTCAAAGTCCCCTCAGTAGTTGAACGTGAAGTCGAGCTTGTTGAGCAGCGCCCACTGGACGTCGCTCAACCACTGGTATCGAGGGCCGCTCCGGCGCGACAGAATCAGCGTCGTCTCGCGATCGGTGGGATGGCGGGTGAGCGTAGCCAGGTAGATGGCGCTGATCGCGTCTTCGTCGGTGGTGGCCTTGGCGTCCACCTGATGGACGCGGTTGGTCGCGGGCACGTTCGAGTTCGCCAGACCGAGCGAGCGGTTCACGATCTGGCTGTCGTTCATTTGATAGAGCAACCCCAGCAGGGTCGGCTCGGTGGAGCGGTCGATCGTCATCCAGTTGCCGCGGCCGAGCTGGTTCATGAAGTCCACGACGCGGAAATCGCTGATCGGTTCGGTGGGGTCGGGCAGTTGATTCGCGTAAACAGCCACGCGGCCCGAGGATCCGATCACCATCGGCTGTTCGGTGCGCGTCGCGGTGATCGTCGAATCGTACAACTGTTCGGCGCTCAGGCGGCGAGCTTGATAGCGCGCGAAATAGCGGGTGAAGCCGGGCTTCCACTGCCCGTCGTAGCGGCTCGAAAGTTGATAGGCGTCGCTCGACACGATTTGCCGGATCAGCGATTTCAGCTTGTAATTGTCAGACACGAAGGAACGCGCCAACTGGTCGAGCAGTTCGGGGTGCGAGTTCTGGAGCGGCCAATCGCCCGGCGGAGGGCTCGCCGGATCCACGCGGTCCATGTCCCAGGCGTCGGGGGGATCCACGATGCCGAAGCCGAAAAAGTAGTCCCAAATATGATTGACGGCGGCGCGTGCGAACTGGCGGTCCGACACGATCGCGTTGGCCAACTCCCGGCGCCACTCGCCAGTCGGCGGAGCTACGCCGGTGCCGAAGTACTTCGGCGTGACCACCGCGCCCTCACGCGCGGGCCGGTTGCCGGGATTGGTCGCGGGTACCGCCCCCGAATAGGTTCCATAGTCGCGATCGACCAGAATGATGCGCGGACGGAACCCGATCGGATCGTCGCTCCATCGAACGTAGAACATGCGCGACAAAAACGCGGACTGCTCCCAAAACTCCTTCCGCGTTCGCCGCGATAGGTGCAGGTTGATCTTCTCCAAGTGCGCCCGTCCGTTGTGGCACGAGACGCATTCCGTCTTGTAACCGAGGAAGATCGTGGAGATCTTGTCGGTGATGTCGTCCCAGGAATCCTGGATCGGCCCGTTCACGTCCATCCACCGCGCAAAAAACTGCGTACCCGGCGAGGAGTCGACTTCGCCTTTCGCGCTCAGCAACTCGCGGGCGAACTCGTCGTAGGGGCGGTCGGAGGCGATTGCGTCGCGCAGGAACTTGTGGAAGACGTCGCGGCCGGGGCTCGACACGCTCTCGTGGGCGCGGGTGACCTTGAACTTGTTGGCGTAAAACAGCGTGAGCTGGTCGGCGTAGGACGGGGCCGCCAGCAGTTGCTCGACGAGCACGGCGCGTTTGTTCGAATCAGGGTCGTTGAGGAACGCCTCCGCCTGTTCCGGTGTGGGAATGCGGCCCGACAGATCGAGGTAGATGCGCCGCAGAAATTCGGCGTCGGTGGTTCTGGGCGCGGCCGCCACGCCATCGGCGGCCATCTTTTGGAACAGCACCTGATCGATGAAATTGTTGGACGCGGGCCGGTTCGACGCCGCCGCCCTCGATGCGCCTTTGCGGCGCAACGCCTGGAAGTCGCGATCGAGTTGTAGGCTGTCCTCCGTTTCGGTCCGCGCGGCGGCCGGATAACGGGGACAATTGGGATCGGCGGCGCGGACGGCCGCCAACGAAGTCAATAGCGGCAGCCAGAACTTCACAAGCCTCATCGCTATCATGATAACCGGTCACGCCGGACAGGGAAAGGGGCCGCGAACAAGGGGATCCGGTCACACCGCCGCACCTCGGGCTTGCGCTTCGCGCGGAGCCGTGAGAACGACGGAGGCGACGCTGCCACCCTGAACGCCAAAGTCGACGATTTCACCTTCCAGCCGGTGAAACTCCTCCCTGTTGTCCGCCAAGCGCGAACCCTCGGAACCGTAACGGAAAGCCCAGGTGAGACCACCGGGGTCTTCGGCGATGAAACCCAAACCATCCACGCCGAGATCGAAGAGCCGGCCGGTGCGGGTCTCCATGATCAATACCGACTCCAGAATACGGCGGCTCCAAGTGGCCGTCAATCCCCCCTCACCGTTTGCGGTATTAGTTCGAGTCCGCCCGGTCCGCGCGATAGACGTTTTCACCCTCGAGGTAGACACTACGCACACGAACCGATATCGCCGCCGCGTCGAAGTCGAGTTCCAGCAGATCCCCAAGCTCGCCGGGAGCGAGTCCCTGGCAGCGGCCCTCGATCCTACCGCACCGGGCCGGGTTTCGGCTGGACATGGCGATCGCCTGGCCGAAGCTCACCTCGCCCAGGCGCATCAGATTTTCTACCCCCCGATCCATCCGCAGGGAGGAGCCGGCCAGCTTGTCCTTGCCGACCAACGTTACCCGGTCGTCGTCATGCAGTTCGACATCCACCTCACCCAGACGGTATCGGCCGGGCCGGCAACCGGCGGGCATCACCGCGTCCGTCGTCATTACCGACCGCTCGACCCCCTTGGCGCGCAACGCAACCTTGAGAAACGCCGCCGGGAGATGAATCCCGTCGGCGATGAAGCTCGCGGCCAGCCGGTCGTCCGCCAACTGATCCCAAATGTAGTTCGGATGCCGGCGAATCGTCGCGTGCGCTCCGTTGCCGAGGTGAGTGGACATTGTCGCGCCAGCCGAAACGGCGGCGGCAATTTGCGCCGAGTCCGCCATGGTGTGACCGATCGCGATCACGATCCCCCGGCTCGCCGCGAATTCGATGTAGCTCGCCGCGCCCGGCCACTCCGGCGCGACCGTAACCAGCTTGATCTGACCGTGCGACAAGTCGATCCAACTCTTCAATTCGTCGATGTCGGGCGGACGGACAGCGGATTCCGGATGCGCCCCTCGGGGCCCTTCCACCGGTGAAATGTGCGGACCCTCGATGTGGAATCCCACCATCGACTTGCCGTGCAGCGGCATTGCCGCTTTCAGCTTCGCCAGGTTGGCGATCGCGCCGGCCAGTCCCTCCCGTGACCCGGTGATCACGGTGGGAAAGAAGCGCGTGACGCCCGTCGACCAAAGCACCTCGACCGAGTGCGTGGCATCTTCGAGAGTGGTGTGCGGCGAGCAGTAGTCCGCGCCGGCATACCCGTTGACCTGAATGTCGACCCAGCCGGGCGACAGCCACTGAGCCGGCGCCTCGCCGGTCCAAGCCGACACCGACTCGATGCGTTCGCCGAACTCCACCGAAATCGCCGCGCCGGAGGGCTCTCGCCCGATACAAGTCCTCAGACTCATGTTTTATTCACAAGATTTCCACAGGAGGCCACTTCTATCCTATTGAAATTAAAAGGAAAATTGCCTGTAGAAATCCTCCCTGAATTCTCAATCAGTTGTGGCGCGCGGCCGGGGATCCTGCTACAACTAAAAGCGATCCGTAGCGGGCGTTGAGCCAGGCGGGTATCTCGGGGGAGGTGACCGTTTGGAAGGGCGCCCGCCGATCTGTTTCTGGGCGCATGTGCTGCTTGCACCACGGGCTGCTAGACCTCAACGGCGGCGGGAACAGGAGTGAGCCACCCGAATCGGTCCTCGACTCGTCCCTGCACGATCCCGAAAAAATCCTCCTGGAGCTTGGCCGTCAGCGGCCCCCGCGTCCCGGACCCGACCTTGTAGCGGTCCACCGACCGCACCGGCGTGATCTCGACCGCCGTGCCCGTGAAGAAAATCTCATCCGCCACGTAGAGCGACTCCCGGGGGATGTTGGTTTCGACCGGCTCGATCCCGAGATTTCTCATCAATGTGACGACCGTGTCCCTGGTGATACCGGGCAGCACCGACGCGGAAAGCGGCGGCGTGTAGACCTTCCCGTCGCGGATGACGAAGATGTTCTCGCCCGACCCTTCGCTGACGTAGCCGTTCACGTCGAGCGCGATGCCCTCGGCGTAGCCGTTGACGTCGGCTTCCATGCGGATGAGTTGAGAGCTCAGGTAGTTGCCACCGGCCTTCGACAGCGTCGGCATCGTGTTGGGAGCATTGCGATTCCAGCTCGAGACACACACGTCAACGCCTTCGGTCAAAGCCTCCGCGCCGAGGTACTTGCCCCATTCCCAGCAGGCGAGATACGTCTCGATCGGGTTGTTCTTCGGCATCACGCCGATGTCGCCGTAGCCGCGCAGGATGATGGGCCGGATGTAGCACGACTTCATTCGGTTGATGGCGACCAGATCGATCATCGCTTGCGCCAATTGCGCGGCGTCGTAGCCGATCTTGGCCTCGTCGATGCGGTAGATGCGGGCCGAGTCGATCAGGCGCCGGGCATGCTCGGGCAGCCGGAAGATCGCCGGACCCGACGTCGTCTCGTAGCACCGAATCCCTTCGAAGACCGAACTGCCGTAGCTCACCACATGGGAGAGTACGTGAATCTTGGCATCCTCCCATCGGATGAAGCGTCCGTTGTGCCAGATCTTTTCGGTGGGCGTCATTTCGCCATTATAACGCTATAAGCGCCGAAAAACAGCATCAGAGGCAGCTCCGGCATCCCGGTACAGAATCGTTTGGCCCGGCGATTGCATCTAAGAGCTTGGCTGGCAGTAGAATTATCTGGAGGAGACCACTCGATCATGAAGAGATTTCCGCGTCTGTTGGCGTTCACCTTGGCCGCCGCCGGCTCCTTGTTGGCGCAGAAGGCTCCGAAGCTCCGGGACATCAAACCGGGATTCAACCTGTTCAGCAAGGAACAAGATGTCCAAATGGGCAAGGAATACGCCGCGCAGGTCGAACAGCAAATGCCGGTCGTCAAGGAGGAGTCCGTCAACGCATTCCTCCGCAACATCGGCGGGAAGCTGGCTAAGAGTTCTCTAGCCGGGGGGTATCCCTACACCTTTAAGGTAGTGCAGGACAAATCGATCAATGCCTTTGCCCTTCCGGGTGGGCCGACGTTCACCCACACGGGGTTGATCACGGCGGCCGAGAACGACTCGCAGATAGCGGCTGTGCTGGCGCACGAGATCTCGCACGTGGCGTTGCGCCACGGCACCAACCAAGCCTCCAAGGCGCAGTTGATTCAGCTTCCAGCGGTTCTCGGCGGAGCAATGCTCGGAAACGGGGGCATCACCGGTACGTTGGCCCAATTGGGAATCGGACTCGGAGCCAATTCGGTGCTGCTCAAGATGGGCCGCAACGCCGAACGCGACGCCGATCTTCTGGGCACGCGCATCATGGCCGAAGCAGGCTACAACCCGATCGAGATGGCGCGGTTTTTCGAGAAGCTCCAGGCCGAGCACGGCAAGTCGGGCAAACTGCAGGAGTTCTTCGCGTCCCACCCGAATCCGGAGAACCGCGTCAAGAACATCCAGCAGGAGATTCTGCTTTTGCCGCCCCGCGCCTACGGCTCGGAATCCGGCAATCTGGCGCAGATCCAGAGCTCGATCAAAGGCATGCCGGAGCTGCCCAAGCCCAAGCCCCAGCCGGGGCAGGCGGGCGGACAGGGTGGAGTGCAGCCACAGGGCAACCCTTCGAATCCACAAGCGGCGCGGCCCTCGGGCAACCTGAAGGAGTTCAAGAGCCAAATCGTGACTTTCGGGTACCCGGAGAACTGGCAACTGCTGGGCGACCCCAACGGGAGCGAGGTAACCATCGCTTCGCCGGCGGGGTTATTCCCGAACGGAGGCATCGGCTACGGCGCCATGGCCGGTCTGTATCAGTCGCGCGGCCGGCCGAACATCGAGGCCGATACGCAGGCTTTGATCAAAAGCTTCCAACAGCGGGATCAAAACCTCAAGCCCGGCGGCCAGAAGGCGTTCCGCTTGGCGAGCGGGTCCAGCGCAATCGCCACCAGACTGCAATCGCCGTCTCCTTTCCAGGGCACCAACGAAGCGGATATCCTCGTGTCGGTGGAGCATCCGCAGGGTCTGTTCTACCTGCTGCTGATCGCACCCGAGCAGGATCTGTCGGCGGCGCAACCGGTCTTCGATCAAATGATCGATTCGATCCGGGTGGCGCGTTGACCTCCGGCTACGATGCCATCCTATTCGATTTCGACGGCGTGCTCGTCGATAGCGAGCCCATTCACTGGGCATGTTGGCGCGAAGTGGTCGCGCCGTACGGCTTGGCGCTGACCTGGGAGGACTACGCGCGCGAGTGCATCGGAGTCTCGGACCGGAAGATGATCGAGGCGCTATGCCGCATCGCGGGCCGGGACTCGCTGTTCGATCCGGTGTGGGCCGAGTATCCGCGCAAGAAGGCGCTGTTTCGCGATCGGATGCTGTTGGCCGTTCCGATGCCCACCGCCACGCGCGAGCTTCTGCTGCAAATGGCGGGTCCGCCGTTGGCGGTGGTAAGTTCTAGCGGGAGGTTGGAGGTCGAACCGGCGCTCGAGGCAGCCGGTGTGCGGGCCGCGTTCGCCACGATCGTGACTGGCGACGATGTCCGCCGGCTGAAGCCCGACCCCGAGCCCTATCTGATTGCGGCCGCGAGGCTCGGTGCGAGGCGGCCGCTGGTCGTCGAGGATTCCGATGCCGGGGCGCGGGCTGGATCGGCCGCCGGGTTCGATGTGCTGCGCATCGCCGATCCGGAGCGCACCGCGGAATCGGTGCTGGCCAGGCTGGGCCCAAGCTCATGGACGCCAGCCGGCTAGTCCACCTGCTGGTCGAGGCGGCCCCATTCCTTCTGGTCTTGGCGGCCATCTCGTCCTGGATGCAAGTTCGGGACATGACCGGCCGGACCACCGGCATCGTGGAGAGGGTCGTCTACGCCGAGCAGCCGCCTCCGAGCGATGGCATCGTGCTCGACGAGAGAGACGCGACGGGCTCCAGAGGCAACCTCGTCCGGTTGCGGAGCAGGGGCCGCCCGGTGATCCGGTTCCGCGCCGGCGGGTCCGAATTCCGCTTCCGCCCCTCCGTTGTCACCCGCGCCGATCGCCGTATCGCGATCGGCGCCAAAGTCCCGGTGGCTTTCAACCCGAACGCCCCCACCGAAGCCGACATCGCGACTCCCTGGCGGCTCGTTTTCGGCCCGGTCCTTCTCACGGTCCTGTCGGCCGGCTGGCTGGCCGCGCGGTTCCTATAGACGCAATGGAGTAGTACCTCGGATCGAACGTGGCTGACTCGGGAAGCGCGGAATTTCCTCCGATGGACTCCCAGCAATGAGGACGCTGAGCATCGATCAAATCGAGACACTCAACGCGCATGGCCCCTACAACCACTCGGCATGGACCGGTGGCGCCGGGGTCCTGACTCACGAAGAGGCGCTGGAGGGCCGCGGCCGTTTCATTGCGGATACGCTGCTAAGCGTGCTTACGACGCGTTTCAGCGGCGACCGATTGGCGCGCATGTCGATCCTCGATGTTGGCTGTTACGACGGTTGGATTCTCCATCAGATCGGCGGCCTTCCTCTTCGGCGTCTGGTGGGAGTGGAGCCGAGGTCCAAGAACATCCGCAAGGGAGAAGTGGCCCGGTCCATCTTGGGAATCGAGACGCGCGTCGAATTTGTGCAGGGAGGGATCGAGAACCTGGCCGAGTCGGTGCGCGGAGAAATCTTCGACATCGTCGTGGCAACGGGGCTGCTCCACCACGTGGAGTCGCCCGCGGCCGCGCTGCGATCGCTGCGTCAGGTGTGCGGCGAGTTGCTATTCCTCGAGACGATCACGCTCGATTCGCGGCATATCGGCGCCGCCGCGCGCGCGGAGATCGAACCCAAGGATGTCGTCTACTTCGGACGTCCCAAGACCGTCGGCATGTGCGGAAACAAGCTCGAGTCGTCCTATTACGACGGGTCGGCGACCGGCCTTAGCGTCGTCGGCATCCCATCGATCGAGACGATCGCCCTGTGCTGCGAGGCGGCTGGATTCTCGCCGCCGAGGCTGGAAGTGAATCCGGCCGGCTACCGCCGCGCGGTGTGGCGCGGGAAGCGGCCCTTTCATGCGGCGATCCTGACGGCGGAACCGGCGCCGCGGCAAACGTGTCAGGACTTGGGCCATGGTCAAGCCTACGAACGCAAACTCGCAGCGGCACGAATCCGCCGGGAGGACTTGGCCCCACTCCACCAGCGATTCTGCCTCGGCAAGACCCGGGTGGCTCACACCGAGGTTTCGCGGGCCGTGTCGGCGCTGATCGGCAAGCGCGGCGAGCGCGCCGCCGGGACCGCCCTCGAGCGTCTGGTGGAATCGCAGGTGGAGCGTGAGATCCTGCGATCGTTCGCTCACTCACCGGCGGGCAAGATCGCTCTGGAAATGGGCAAGACCCACCTCGCGGACAACGATCCGGCCGCGGCGGAGATCGAGTTCCGGAGGGTCACTGGAGGATGGAACGCGGACTGGCGGTCCACCTATCGTGCGTTCCATTATCTGGCCGCGATCGCCCGCTCGCGTGGACTCGACAAGGACCGGCGCCGGTACGAGGAACTCCTGGCCGTCGCCAACCCTCATTTTCCAGCCCGCGCATGGCCGGAGGACGTAGAGGCGGAAGAGGCGGAAGCGAACGGCTTGACTCGCGCCGCCGGGATGACTAGACTCGGTTCATCGTCCCCACTCCAGGAGGTGTGAGTTGATCGCTTCACCGAAATCTCTTCTTCCGGCGCTTGCGCTCGCCGTGGCAATCCCATTGGCTGCCCAAACCGGAACCGGCGTCGTCAAGGGGACTGTCACCGATCCCACCGGCGCCATGATCCCCAACGTCAAGATGAACCTGCTCAATACGGCCACGGGTCTGGCCAGAACGTCCCAGACGACGGAGCAAGGCATTTACTATATTCCCAGTCTGCCGCCGGGCTCCTATCAACTTGCCGCCGAAGGAGCCGGGTTCAAAAGATTCAACGGCAAGTTCTCGCTCCAGGTCGGCGAGACCGCCGTGGTGAACATCGCGCTGGAAGTCGGCAGCGTCGACACGGTAGTCGAGGTATCCGGCGCGGCGCCGGTGATCGCGACCGAGGGTTCGGCGATCTCAGACGTCAAGGATGCTCTTCGCATTCGCCAGCTTCCGCTGAATGGCCGCCAAGTGACCAATCTGTTCAACCTCACGCCCGGCGTGGAAGGCGGTGGAAATCCGCGCGTGAACGGCCTCAAGATCGGCTCGGTGGAAATGCTGCTCGATGGCGTGTCTCTGGTGGACCGCTTCGGCGGCGGCATCAATCGCGTGCAGCCAGGCCTCGACACGATCGAGGAATTCCGCATCGAGACCACCGGCTCCGGCGCCCAATACTCGCGGCCAGCCACCGTCGAAATGGTGACCAAGAGTGGAACCAATCAGATTCGGGGCTCCGCCTTCGAGACCCATCGCAACAACTACGGCGGCCTGCGCGCGCGCCAGCGGCAGGACGGCAACACTCCGGCCAAGCTGATTCGCAACGAGTACGGCATTTCAGTGGGCGGTCCGGTTTGGATTCCCAAACTCCACGACGGCCGCAACCGGTCGTTTTGGTTCGCCGCGTTCGAAGGCAGCCGCGACCGTCAGCTTTCGTTCATTCGCGACACCGTGCCCACACCCGATCAGTGGCGCGGCGACTTCTCCCGCATCATCGACACGGCCGGACGTCAAACCAATATCTTCGATCCGCTGACCACGGCAGTGGACGGCAGCAGGCAGCCGTTCTCGGGCAACGTGATTCCACGGAGCCGGATTCACCCGTTCTTTGGTGTGATGGAGTCCATCACCCATTTGCCGACCAATTCGATAAACCCGTATCAAGGCGGCGGCAACATGGACGAATACTACCCGAACAAGACGAATACCGGTTCGCTGACGTTGAAGGGCGACCACCGCTTCTCGGACAAGGATTCGCTTTCGGCCCGATTCACGCGAACCACTCGAACCAACGAGCAAGCGGGCGGCCGTTTCGGATCGCCCCGGCCGGAAGTCACCAACGGATTCGGCACCGGCCGCGGTTCGGTTCCGATCCACTCGGTCTCGATTCGCGAAACCCACCTGTTCTCCCCAACGCTATTCAACGACATCCTGCTGGTGAGCCATCGCACGGCCAACAATGGCGGCACGCTCGCCGACTTCACCGATTGGCCCAAACAGCTCGGTCTGCCGAATCCTTTCGGCGCATCCGGATGGCCCTCGATCGGCGGCGGCAACTTTGGCTGGGACGCCGACAACAAGAAGGACGAGCGCCTCACCGCGCACGGCATCGAGAGCAACGGCACCTGGATCAAGGGCACCCATACGCTGAAGTTCGGCGGCAAGCTCAGGCTCGAGTACAACAACATCCGGGAATTGCAGCAGTCGCAGGGCTCGCACACCTTCGGCAACGCCTGGACGACCAACTACGACGCGGCAGGCGACACCGCCCGGCCATTCACCGGTGACGGACTGGCATCGATGGCGCTGGGTCTGCCCACGTTCCTTTCGAACCAGTACAACCGCGGCTACTTCTACTTCGAGCAGCAGGAAATGGGCCTTTATGTCCAGGATTCCTGGAAAGTGAGCAAGCGGCTCACGGTCGACCTGGGAATGAGATGGGACAAATGGACCGTCTATAAGGAGAAGTACAACCGCATCGTCAACGTCGACTTGGCGAACTTCAGTCGCGGCTTCGAGGTCATCACTCCCGGCGACGTCAAGATCGAGGACCTGCAGGGGATTCCGCCGTCGGTCGCCGCCTCGTGGCGGGCTCGCGGCATGACCTGGAAGACCGCCAATCAAGCCGGCCTTCCCACGAATCTGCTGCCCGCCGACAACAACAATTTCGGCCCCCGCATCGGCTTGGCATACCGGCTGACCGACAAGTTCGTGGTCCGCGGCGGGTACGGCGAATACTTCTGGACCATGCCGCTTTCCCAGATTCTCCAAACGTCCCGCACGAACCCGCCGCTCAATCTGCGGTTCACCAACCCGATCGGCGCGCTCGACGGCACGTCGACCTTTGCCGTGCGAACGGCGCCGCGTCCTGAATTCTTCGTCGGCCAAGCGACCGTGAGCACCCAAGGAGTCGTTCCGATCGCCGTCAACGCGCAGTCGATGATGCCCTGGGACCACCGCGACTGGCGCGATGGCCGCTCGCGGTCGTTCAACTTCACTCTCGAACGCGAGATGATGAAGAACACGGCGTTGCGGCTCTCCTATGTCGGAACGCAGGGCCGCGACCTCGAACAGCGGTTCAGCATCAATGCTCAGGAAGCGGAGTTCAACTACGTCGCCCGCACCCAGCAGAACCCGCCCGGCAATCGCGACCTGCTGCGGCCGAACAAGGATTGGGCCTTCCGAGCCGCCAATCACACGGGCTTCTCCAACAACCACTCGGTGCAGGCCGAACTGGAGCGGCGCTACTCGAACGGGCTCGCCTTCCAGTGGTTCTACGTCTTCACCCGTTCTCTGACGACCACCGACGAAGGCGGGTTCTCGGCGGGTAACGGCGCAATCAACGCGACCAACGGCGTGTCGGAAATTCCGGAGAACGCGCTGATGCTCGGCGGAGCCAACATGACCTACGACCAGTTGCGGCGGCTGGTGTACTACAACTCCGTGAACGTCCCGGCGCAGCGTGTGCGCTGGAACACCGTCTACGATCTGCCGTTCGGCAAGGGTAAGAAGTTCGCCCAGGGCGCGGGCGGCGCGTTGAATCACGTCATCGGCGGCTGGCAGATCGCATCGATCGGGGAGTGGCGCAGCGGCCTCTGGTCCTCGGTGACCGCGGGCGAATACCTGTTCGGCGACCCGACGCTCACCGGCGATCAACGGCTGCTGATGACCTTCGCGGGCCGGCCGCAACGGCTCTGGTTCAAAGGCGATTTCAACCCCACCCTCGCCACCAACGTCGACCAGCAGAAGCTGCAGGAATTGGTTCCCGCCAGCCAAGCCAACCGCGTCCTGCGCCCCATCGGCCCGGGGCTCGACAACCGGTTGTCACAGCCGCTGTCCAACGGAACCACGCGCCTAACCCCGGTCGGCGCCACCGTGAATCCCAACGCGCGCTCGTTCTTCCGCGGACCCGGCTTCTGGAACCTGGATGTTTCCCTATTCAAGAATTTCGCGCTCGGAGAAAGAGCCCAACTCCGCTTCACCGCGGACTTCTTCAACGCGCCGAACCATCCGACCGATGGCGGCCCCAACGCCACAACCGGTCTCCAGGACCTGTCAACCCAGTCCAACCAGCCCCGAATCATCCAGTTCTCGGCGCGCGTTAGCTGGTAACGCGGCCGGAGCGCTGTCCCCGCGGGCGGCGCTCGCACGGCGATCCGCCGGCGCCAGTTGGCAGGGAGCTATGGCGCCGGCGCGATTCCCATTGTCACGATGTTCGATAGCACTCCTCCCGCCCGGATGCGGACGGAAATCGCCGTGCCCACCGCAACGTCCCTCGGGACCACCGCATTCAACTGCGCCAGTCCGGGAAAGCCAGGCGCGGGTCCTGAAAACAGAACCTGCGCCTCAATGCCGCCGATGGTGACTGTCGCCCCCGCGCCGTAACCGGTCCCGTAAATCTCCACAGCCTCGCCCGGCGTGGGCGCCCGCGAAAAAGCGTCCCGTGTCACGCGCGCCAGAAGTCCGGTGCCCGCCACCAGGATCGCGCCCTGGCCATCTCCACGTTGACCGAACGCAAAGATGCCTGGCGCGGCGGCGGCGATCTGCAACGGATACGGTCCCGCCAGCACGCCCGCGTTGGTCAACTGCACCCGCGACTGCCCAATGGCGGCGCCCGCCGGAATCAAAAAGTTCACCTGCTGCGGCGACACGAAGAACAGGGGCGCTGGAAGCCCACCCACCTGCACCGTGACACCGTTCAGGCGCTCGGGAAGCGGTCCCGCAACCGCCGCCTGCAAACCGAACGACAGATTGTCGCCGAACAGCGACGCGATCATCCCCGGCGCGACCACCGCCTCGAAGCTCGCCGCGTTGCGCACGGCCCCATCCACGCGGGGCGCACCCTCGCCCACAACATGGAAGACTTCGTGCCGGTCGGAAAAATCCGCGCCGGCGCGCCGGCCGCCGGCGGCCACAAATATGCGGTTGTCCAGGACCACACCCTGGATTCCGTGGCGCGGAGTCACCATCGGCGTGAGGGCGCGCCACCGGTCGGACACGGGATCGTACTCGTGATTGTCCGCGTAAGTGCCCTCCGGGCGGGGACTCGGTCCCTCGCCGCCGAACACCACGATCTTGCCATGCACCGCTCCGCTGCCGAGGCCGCCTCGCGCCACCGGAATCGGAGCGCGCGCCCGCCAGATGTTCGACTCCGGATCGTACTCTTCCGTGGCCGGGATCTGGCGTTCGCCGTTGCGCCCGGCAATGGCGTAGAATTTGCCGCTCACACTCTGCGCCGTCAGGTGGTCGCGAGCCGTGGGCATGTCCGCCAGCCGCGACCACGCGCCGCTCTCCGGATCGAACGCCTCCACCGTCGCGACCGCCACGCCGCCCGCCACTCCACCCGCCACCACGATCCGCCCATTCACCACCGCGACACCCGACGCTCCGCGCGGCGTCGGCATCTGGCCCACGCGCTCCCATCGATCAGCCGCCGGGTCGAACATCCATGTCTCGCCGAGCACGAACGCGGTTCCGAACCGCAGCGCGCCGAGCAGGTACAACTTCCCATTCAACGACGCCACGTTGCAATGGTCGAGTCCGCCAGCCACGGGTACGGGCGGCCCCTCCGTCCACCGGTCCTCCGCGGCCGCGTAGACGAACATCCGATTCGTCCCGCCGGTAGCGCTCAACCCGCACAACATGTGGATCCGCCCGGAGACCGCCGCGCCCGAAACCTCCGTCACCGAAAGTGGATAGGGTGCACGTACCTCCCATGTGCCTTGCGCGGACGCAACGGCGGAAAACAGGCAAAAGGCGGTCGTAGCTCGCATCCGTTGATTATGGCGCGCCTGCGCCGTCCGGCGCCATGCCGAATGCGGTCTTTCCTATCCCCGCGCGATGGAAACCGCCGCCGGAACGCGGCCGCGATCCCCCGGAATTTCCCACGGGCCTCCGCGCTGGGTTTCCCCGCTCGCCCACGCCGGCTGGGATCTCCGGAAGTTGTGATAGGATTGGCGATCTGATTCCGTTTTCGTCATGAAAGCGTAACTCTCGGGAGCGTTCCAAGTGAAGGTCTACGACGGCAAGGATATCCGCAATGTGGCCCTGGTCGGTCACTTGAATAGCGGCAAGACGTCCCTCACGGCGGCGTCCGCGTTTACCAGCGGCGCCACCAACCGGTTGACCCGGGTCGACGAGGGCAACACCCCAACGGACTTCGACGAAGAAGAGGTGGCGCGAAAGATAACGATCGCCTCCGCCGTGGCAAGCGTCGAATGGAAGAGGAACAAGATCAACCTCATCGACACGCCCGGCTTCAACATCTTCACCAACGACGTGAAGCAGGCGCTCGTGGCCGCGGACTCCGTCGTGGCGGTCGTCGACGGCGTCGCAGGCGTCGAAGTGCAGACCGAAAAGACGTGGGCGCTCGCGGCCGAATGCGGCCTGCCCCGCGCGGTCGTGGTCAACAAGCTGGACCGTGAACGCTCGGACTTCGACCGCGTGATGGAATCGATACAAAACGCTTTCGGACGCACCGCGGTCGCCATCCAACTGCCCATCGGCGCCGAGCGCGAATTCAAAGGCGTCGTCGACCTGGTCGGCATGAAGGCCTACACCTACACCCCTGGCGGCGACGGCAAAGGCAAAGAGATCGACATTCCGCCCGCCTTGGCGGACGCGGCTCAAACGGCCCACGAATCCCTGGTGGAACTCGCCGCGGAAGGCGACGACAAGTTGTTGGAGGAATTCTTCGAGCAAGGCACGCTCCCGGTCGAACACATCCGCGATGGCTTGCTCGCCGGATTGCGCGATGGCCGGATCTTCCCGGTACTGTGCGCGTGCTCGTCGAACAACATCGGAACCGATCGTGTGCTCGATTTCCTCGCCGACTACATGCCGGAGCCCGGAGCGCGAGGAGCGGTCAAGGGCCGGCTCAACGGCCAGGATGTCGAGCGGAAAATCTCCAACGACGGTCCGGCCTCGGCCTTCGTGTGGAAAACGGTCGCCGACCCGTTCGCGGGGCGGGTCTCGTACTTCAAGGTGATTTCCGGAGTGGTCAAGAACGACGCGCATCTGAACAACGTCCGCACCGGAGCCGACGAACGGCTGAGCCACATCGGCGCGCTGATCGGCAAGACCATTCAGCCTGTCACGGAACTTCGCGCGGGCGATATCGGCGCGGTCGCCAAGCTCAAGGACACTCTCACCGGCGACACGATCGCCGACAAGGCGTCGCCGATCGCCTATCCCGCGGTCCAGCTTCCCGAGCCATCCATCGCCTACGCGATCCAGGCCAAGACGCGCAACGACGAGGACAAGATGGGCAACGGCATTCATCGAATCCTCGAGGAAGACCAGTCGCTGCGCTTCTACCGCGACGCGCAGACCAAGGAGTTCCTGCTGGCGGGATCGGGCCAGCAGCATGTCGAGATCGTCTGTTCGAAATTGAAGAAGCGTTATCATGTGGACGTCGAGCTCCACGCGCCGAAGATTCCCTACCGGGAGACGATTCGCGGCAGCGCCGACGTGCATGGCCGCCATAAGAAACAGACCGGCGGACACGGCCAGTTCGGCGATTGCCGGATCCGCGTGTCGCCGCTGGCTCGCGGCGGCAAGTTCGAGTTCGTCAACGAGGTGTTCGGCGGCGCCATCCCGAGGCAGTACATTCCCGCCGTTGAAAAGGGAATCATCGAGGCGGCCGAGCGCGGCTATATGGCGGGTTTCCCCGTCGTCGACTTCCGCGTCACGCTTTACGACGGCTCTTACCACGACGTCGACTCGAACGAACTGTCGTTCAAGACCGCGGGACGCAAGGCGTTCAAGCTGGCCATGGAGGCCGCCAAGCCCGCGCTGCTCGAGCCCATCATGAACGTGGAGGTCCAGGCGCCGGTGGACTACGCCGGCGATCTCATGGGCGACTTCAACGGACGCCGCGGGCGCGTCAGCGGCATGGACACCAAGGGAGCCACGCAGATCATCAAGGCGCAGGTGCCGATGTCGGAGATGCTGTCGTATCAAAACGACCTCATCTCCATGACCCAGGGCCGCGCCAGTTTCAGCATGGAGTTCTCGCACTACGATTTCGTGCCTTCGCCGCAATCGGAGAAAATCGTCGCCGCCGCGAAGGCCGCGCGATCGGGCGAAGAAGAAGAAGAGGAGTAACACTTCGTGGCGATTGCGATCGCGTCCATCATGCAGGAGAGCAACACGTTCTCTCCGGTCAAGACGCGCTACGACGATTTCGATCCGGTGTTCGGCCAAGCCGCGCTGGACCGGCACGCGGGGAAGCTCACCGAAATGGGCGGCTTCATCGATGTCTTGCGCCGGCGCAAACGGGAGATCGCGCCCGTTTGCGCGGCGTGGGCGATCACCGCGGGGCGGCTGGTTCGCCCCGATTTCGAACGCCTATCCCGGGAGTTCGGCGACGCGCTTTCGTCGATCCCCAAACCGGAAGCGTTGCTGCTGGCGATGCACGGCGCGCAGACGGCGGAGGGGGAGGATGACGTCGAAGGCCACACGATCGGCTTGGCCCGCCGCCTTCTGGGGCCGCTCGTTCCCATCGTGGTCACGCTCGATCTCCACGCCAACGTCACCGCGGCGATGGTCGAAGGCGCCGATGCGATTCTCGGCTACCACACCTATCCGCATGTCGACATGTTCGAGGTGGGAAGCAAGGCGGCCTCGATCGCCGCCCGGATGCTCGACGGGAAGTGCAAGCCCGCCATGCGATGGCGGAAAGTCCCGCTGATCGTTCCGGCGGAGAACGCGTCCACAAGCAAGGGTCCGATGGCCCGGCTCGTACGGCGCGCCGGGGAGATCGAAGCGCGCGGACAGGCCGAGTGGATCTCGGTCTTCACCGTGCAGCCCTGGATGGATATCCATGAGATGGGCGGAGCCGTGGTCGCCGTTACCGATGGCGACGCGTCCGCGGCGGACCGTCACGCGCGCGCGCTCGCGCAGAAGCTATGGGACACGCGCCGCGACTTCGACGCCGACCTCGTGCCCGTGCAGGACGCGATTCGCGAGGCGATCGCCGCCAAGGAAGGGCCGGTCGTTTTGGCCGAATCCTCCGACTCCACCGGATCGGGCTCGCCCGGTGATTCCACCGGAGTCCTGAAATACCTCGTCAAAGCGCCGTTGGATGGCGCGGCCGCTATCTTCGTCGTCGATCCCGAAGCCGTGGAGACCCTGCGCGCGGCGGGCGTTGGAGCGACGGTCACCCTTCCGGTGGGCGGCAAGTTCGATCTCAAAAACTCCAAGCCGGTGCGCGTCACCGGCCGCGTGCGGATGCTTTCCGACGGGCGCTGGACGCCGCGCGCGCGTGGATACAATCCGGGAATCGAGCAGTCGATGGGCGCGTCCGCGGTGCTGGAATGCGGACGCGTATTGATTCTGATCGGCGCCAAGTCGACCATGACCGTCGACCCTGCGCTCTTCCGCTGCCACGGCATCGATCCGCTCTACTGCAAAATCGTGGTGGTGAAGTCGCCGCTCGGATTTCGCGCGGCCTACGAGCCCATCGCGAAGCGGATGATGGTGGTCGACACACCCGGCGTCAGCACCGCGAACTTCGCGCGCATGCCGTGGAAGCGCCTCTCGCGCCCCATCTATCCGCTCGACGCCGGCCTGGAGTGGAAGGCTTGAGTTCTTACGGCGTGCGTGTGGCGCGCAACCAAGGCGGCATCGGCCGAGGATATCAGACCTTCTCCGTGGAACTCGAGGATCGCATGACGGTGCTCGACGCGCTGTTCGCCGTCCAGCGCGATCACGATCCGTCGTTCACGTTCCGCTGCGCCTGCCGGGTTGGCATGTGCGGAACCTGCGCGGTCTCGATCAACGGCATCCCGCGATTGGCCTGCCGCACCAGGGCGAGTTCGCTCGGCGCGCCGGAGATCGTGGTGGCGCCGCTGCCGAACCTGCCCGTCCTCAAGGATGTCGCGGTGTCGATGGAGCCGTTCTTCGAGCAATGGAAGCGGGTGACGCCCGGATTCCGGCCCAAGCATCCCGAGTCGAAGGAACTGGCGATCGTGCCTGCCTCGTCACAGTACATGCGCATGACCGGGGGCAAGCGCGATTGCATCACCTGCGGAGCCTGCTTCGGCGCCTGCGGCGTGAAGGCCACCAGCGGCGAGTACCTGGGACCGGCCGCCATCAACCGCGCCTTGCTGCGGCTGGCCGATCCGCGAGACGAAGCCGTGGCGCCGCGGATGAAGGCGCTCGACTCCGAGCGCGCGGGCGTCTGGCGCTGTCACACGCAGTTCAACTGCACGGCCGTCTGTCCCAAGGGAATCAGTCTCACCGATTCCATCGTATGGCTGAAGCGCGCGATGCTGCGCCGCGCGCCGTTTGAGAAGTTGCCATGATCCGGCTGACAGGCATGTACGCGCACACGCTGCAGCGCGTCACCGGGCTCGGCCTGCTCCTCTATCTGTTCCTGCACGTGCGGACCATTCACAAGTTGAGCGAAGGTCCCCAGGCTTTCGACGAGGCTCTCGCCTTCTTCCGTCACCCGCTGTTCAAGCTCGGCGAGATCGCGCTGCTGGCGGCGGTGATTCTGCACGCGTTGAATGGAATCCGAATCACGTTGCTCGATCTCGGCCACGCGCACGGCAGGCAGGCATCGTTGTTCTGGCGGCTGACAGTGGGCGCTGGAGCCGTGCTGTTTCTGGCCGGCGCCATCCCGATGTTCCTCTTCGCGATCCTGAAGGTGCGCTGATGTCCTGGAACGCGATCAACTGGTACGGACAGCGAATCACCGGAGCGGCGCTGGTGCTTCTGCTGATCGCGCACTTCTGGGTGGAGCACTTCGCGTCGGATCAACTGCTGCGGGGCGAGCTGACGTACGAGGCGATCCGCGCCCGCATCGCGTCGCCGCTGTGGCAGGGCATCGACATCGCGTTCCTCATCGTGGCCTTGTATCACGGCCTCGGCGGTCTGCGGAACATCGTGATCGATCACGGACGCATCGGCCCCGGCGCCGCGCGCGTAGTGACGGCGCTGCTGATCGCGGCCGGGGCGCTTTGGGCCTGGTGGGGAATCGAGGCGTTCCAGAACCTGCGATGAATCACGAGACCATCGATACCGACATTCTCATCGTCGGCGCGGGCGGCGCGGGGATGCTCGCCGCGATGCACGCGCTCGAGCGGCGTCCGCGCCCGCGCCCGCGCATCGCCATGGTGGTGAAAGGACTGCTCGGCCAATCGGGCTGCACGCGCATGGTGCAGGGCGGCTACAACGCGGTGCTGAACTCCCGCGATTCGCTCGATCTCCACTTCGGCGACACCGTCCGCGGCGGCGGCTTCCTCAACAACCAGGAACTCGCCTGGAAGCTGGTGGAAGAGGCGCCGCGCCGCATCGTCGAACTCGAGAACAAGGCCGGCTGCCTGTTCGACCGCAACGACGACGGCACGATCCACCAGAAGCCGTTCGCCGGCCAGTCGTTCGACCGCACCGTGCACAAGGGCGATCTCACCGGAATCGAGATCATGTCGAACCTGCGCGACTGGGTGCTCGATCATCCCGAGATCCGCGTGCTGCAGGAGTGCCGCGCGCTCGACCTGATCCAGGACGGCAATGGACGCGTCCGAGGCGCGCTGCTGCTGCAGATCCACACGGGGCGGTTCATCGCCGTATCGGCGCGGGCGACGCTGCTCGCCACCGGCGGCGGCGCGCGCATGTACAAGATCTCCTCTCCGTCGCTCGAGAAATCGGGCGACGGCATGGCGATCGGATACCGGGCGGGAGCGGAGTTCGTCGACATGGAGATGCTCCAGTTCCATCCGACAGGGCTGCTGGTGGGCACGTCCGTCGCAACGGGCGGATTGCTCGAGGAGGGCCTCCGCGGCGCCGGCGCGCGTCTGTACAACGGCGCCGGCGAGCGCTACATGGAACGCTACGCCCCGGACAAGCTGGAACGCGCTACGCGCGACGTCGTCTCGCGATCGAGCTATCTCGAGATCATGGCGGGGCGCGGGAGTCCGGCGGGCGGCGTGTTCATCGATCTCTCGCATCTCGACCACGACATGGTGCGCCGCTCATTCCCCGGCATGATCGAGCGGTGCGCGGGGTATGGCTTCGATTTGGTGCACGACCGCGTGGAAGTGTCGCCGAGCGCCCACTATCAAATGGGCGGAATGACGATCGGCCTCCAATGCCGGACGACGCTCGACGGCCTGTTCGCCGCGGGCGAGGACGCCGGCGGCGTGCATGGCGCGAACCGCCTCGGCGGCAATGGCGTCGCCGACTCCATCGTCTACGGCGGCGTCGCCGGAGACGCGATGCCGGACCTGTTGCTGGACCCGGCGCCCTTGCCGGCCTTGGACGCGATTCGCGACCGGTGGTCGCGCCTGCTCGGCGGATCCGGTACTGAGAACGTATTCTCTGTCCGGAAGGAAATCGAGAACCTCATGTGGGAAAAGGTAGGAGTCGTGCGGAACGGACGCGACCTCGAAGCCGCGATCGCGGCGCTCGAGACGCTCGGCGAGCGGGCCGAACGGGTGGCGGTCGCCGGGACGGCCGCGTCGAACCCCGCGTGGAATCACACCATCGACGCCATCGACACAGTGGCGGTGGCGGACATGGTCGCGCGATCGGCGCTGAGACGCACCGAAAGCCGCGGCGCGCACTATCGGGCGGACTTCCCTTCCCCCGATCCCGCGTGGTTGCGCAACATCCATTTGACGAAGGACGGCATGACGGAGAGACCGGTCGAATTCACGAGACTGAAGCCATGAGCGACATCTACGCGAGCATCGAGGAAGCGGCGAAGGAGCTCTACATTCGCGCCCTCAAAGATATTCCCGCCGACGTTCGCCGCGCGTTGAGCCGCGGCCTGGACGCCGAACGGGCCGAGGGCAACGCCACCGCTGAACGCGTCATGTTCACGATCCTCGAGAACGTGAAAGTCGCCGACGAGCAAGACACGCTCGTTTGCCAGGACACCGGGTTGCCTGTGTTTCGCGTGCGCATCGGAACTGGCCTCGCCATCGACGGAGCCATGCTCGAGGACCGGCTCCGCGCGGGTTGCGAGCGCGCCACGCGCGAGTATCCGCTGCGGTCGAACACCGTGCATCCGCTCACTCGCAAGCCGACGCACACCAACACCGGCCGCGGCATCCCCGCGGTGAAGATCGAGTTCGAGCCGGGCGGCCAGAGCATCGATCTCGCCATGGCGCCGAAGGGATCGGGCTCGGAGAACATGAGCTTTCTCAAGATGCTCAATCCCGCCGACGGCGTTCCCGGCATTCGCCGTTTCGTCGTCGAATGCGTGTTCGACGCGGGCGCGCGGCCCTGTCCGCCGATCATCGCCGACGTGGGACTCGGCGGAACCTCCGATGTCGCGATGCGGCTGGCGAAAGAAGCGAGCTGCTTCCGCGAGATCGGGTCGGTGAACCCGGATCCGGACGCGGCCGCTCTCGAGGCGTCGCTGCTCGACCTGATCAACCAGACCGGACTCGGACCGCAGGGACTCGGCGGCGCGACCACCGCGTTGGCGGTCCATGTCGAATGGGCTCACACGCACATCTCGCAGAATCCGGTGGCGGTTAACATTCAGTGCTGGCGCGGCGAACGCGCCAGGGCGGTGATCGCGGCGGACGGGAGCATCGCGTATGCATCATGAGTTGCGGACGCCGCTGAACGAAGAAGTAGTGCGGTCGTTGCGGCTCGAGGACACGGTGTCGATCACCGGCGAGATCTTCGGCATCCGCGACGCGACGCAGATCCGCATCTTCGATCACGGCGTAGCGCCGCCGGTGGACATGACCGGCGGCATCTGCCTCCACACGGCTCCGGGCGTGCGCAAGCTGCCGGATGGGCGCTACGAAAAGTTGTCGATCGGAACCACCACGTCGACGCGCATGAACCGGTTCGTGACGCCGTTGATGCAGCAATACGGCGTGCGCGCGGTGGTGGGAAAGGGCGGTCTGCTGGACGATAGCGTGGAGTCGATGCGGCGCATCGGCGGCGTGTACCTGGCGATCGTCGGCGGAGCGGCCGCGCTCGAAACGATGCAGATCGAGGAGATCCTGGACGTGTGGTGGGAAGACCTGATGCCGGAGTGCTTGTGGCGTTTCCGCGTCAAGGATTTCGGTCCGCTGATTGTCGCCATCGACGCGCACGGCAACAGCCTGTACGAGCGGGTGAAGAAGCAGGCCGCGGAGCGCGTCCGAGGCCTGCGCTTCGATTGACGATCCCGGCCGCGATCTATGGCTCGATCACGACCAAATCGCTGATGGCGTCCGCCGTGGGCGCGACACGCGAGATCGCATAGACACGGCCTTCCTCGGCGACCGCGGCGGAGTTGACGTAGCTCGGCCGCGAACCATCCGCGAACAGCACGGGGCCGCGATCCTCGTACGAGCCCGTCTCGATGTCGTAGAGCACCAGATGCAGGTTCTCCTGCCCCTTGGCCTCGCCCCGCGCGGTGGACGCCTTGCCCGCCACGCGCCGTCCATTCTCGAACACGGGACCGCCGGTCAGATAGTGGATCGTGTGGCCGTCCGGGCCTAGCGCGAACCCGAGATAGCCGTAGCTGAACTGATCGAACATGCCGCAGCGTTGGCTCGGCAGCGATGTGAGACGGCTCAGCACGTCCACCCGCTCGATGCGCGGCTCGAACCGGAACAGATAGCCAGAGTTGCCGTGGACGCCGTAGATCGCGCTCTCGGGTTCGTACCAGATCGTCTGCCGCCAGTTGTAGCCCATGTGGCCGGGCGACGCGATGTCGTAGAGCCCGAAGTAGTCCTTGCGCAGGTCGTCGCCCTCCACTCGCTCGAACGCGTCCGCTTCCAGGCGCAGACGGAAAATCCAGCCCTCGGATGTGGTGAAGTAAACCGAGCCGTCGCCCGGATCGACGCGAAGCGAGCGGCACAGGGTCCGGTAGTTGGCGCCGATGCCCGCTTCGCCCATCTCGGAGACGCGGCCGTGGTCGCGGATCTCGCGCGAATCGAGGTTGACCGCCAGGAGCCGCCCAGTGGGCCACGTGATCGCGTAAGCGCGCGACCGCGGCCCGTCGAGCGCGAACGTCAGCACGCCCTCGCCGCCTGGGGCGATGGCCAAATCCTCGATGGCGCCGCTGGCGAGATCGTAGGAAAGAAAGTGGCCGCCCGGATACGGAGCCACGCCCGCCGGAGGCACGGGCATCACTTCCTTGCCATCCACCACCGAGTAAATGCCGACGTGCGTGGCGAAGTACAGCTTGCCCGCGTGCTCCTCGAAATTGACGTGCGACTTGTTTTGCGGCACCCCGCCGGATTCGCCGCAGGCCTGTGAAAGATCGGCCACGAACTCCGCGCGGTCCGAACGCGGATCGTAGCGGAACATGGCGCCCGCGCGGGTGAAGGACTCGCTGCACAGCACGTAGTAGACGCAGCCATCGGAGGCCACGCCGATTCCATTGTAGGTGTCGTGAGACCAGGGGAACCCCGAGTCGATTCGTCGCGCGATAGGCATGGACTCTCGATGGTATCGAAAATCCGGCGGGTTGGAGGTTTGGCGCCCGGCCTGCGCTTTGAATGGGTGAACAGCCAGTTGCGCCGCATTGCTGTACTGGTCGGCGCCATCATCGACGCGGTCCGCCAAGGCCGCGGACAAAACCGCCCGGCGCGACACCACGATCCAGTTCACCAACGCGGGCCTGGACTACCGGTTCGTCCAACGAGCCGCCACGGCGAAAAGCCGGGTGAACGACCATCAACGGTGGAGCGGGGGACGGCTTCCTGGTGAATATCTCCAACCGGGATCTACTTGGCGGCGGCGCGGCGGCGGCTGGGCCAACCGGCCTTGTTCTCCTGCCGCGCCCGCCCGAGCGCGAGCGAATCCACGGGAACCTCGTGCGTGATCGTGGATCCGGCCGCGATGTAGCTTTCCGCACCGATCTTGATGGGCGCGACCAGCGTCGAGTTGCTTCCGACGAAGCTGCCCTTTCCGATGTGGGTCTCGTGCTTCTTGCGCCCGTCGTAGTTGCAGGTGATCGTCCCCGCCCCGATGGTCACGTCCGCGCCGATGGTCGAGTCGCCCAGGTACGCGAGATGACCGGCCTTGGCGCCCGCTCCCATCCGCGTCTTCTTCAGTTCCACGAAGTTGCCGATGTGCGCGCCGGCCCCCACGTGATTCGCCATGCGAAGCCGGGCGAACGGCCCCGCCGAGACGCCGGTTTCGAGGTGCGAGGTTCCCACGAACGTGTAGGCCTCGACAATCACGCCGTCCTCGAGCGTCGAATCCCGGATGATCGCCCCCGCCCCGATCCGGCACTCCGCGCCGATCCGGGTCTTGCCCTGGATGAACGAGAACGGCTCCACCACGGTGTCCGGCCCGATCTCGACATCCATGTCGATGGTGACCGTTTCCGGCTTCATTATGGTGACGCCGTCCAGCATGAGTTGCCTGTTCTTACGCTCGCGGAAGATCCGGTCGGCCACCGCCAGTTCCACCTTGGTGTTGATCCCCAGCAGTTCCGATTCGTCGCTCAGCAGCATCGGAACCGCGCGTTCGCCGCGTGCATGGAGCGCTTCCACGATATCGGTGAGGTAGATCTCGCCGGACGCGGGATTGGGCGCCAGACCGCCGAGCAACGGCCACAACAGATCCGCGCGGAAACAATAGATACCGGAGTTGATTTCGCGGATCGCCTCCTGCTCGGGCGTGGCCGCCTTCTGCTCGACGATCGCCACAACGTCGCCCGCGACGTTGCGAACGATGCGGCCGTATCCGTGCGGATCGGCGAGTTCGGTGGTGATCACCACCGCGGCGGCGCCCGAGGAGCCTTGCAGGTCCACCAGCCGGCGCAGCGTCGCTACCGTGAGCAGAGGCGTATCGCCGTAGAGCACCATCACCAGTCCGCCGTGTGGCTCGAGTTGTTCCCGGCACATCAGCAGAGCGTGGCCTGTGCCGCGCTGCTCGGTCTGTTCGGCGAATCCGATCCCGTGCCCCGCCAAGGCCGTTCGCACGCGATCCGCCTGATGGCCGACGACAGTGACGATGCCCGCCGCGCCTCCCGAGATCGCCTTGGCCGCGCGCACCACGTGCTCCACCACCGGCATTCCACCGGCCTCGTGCAAGACCTTCGCCTTGCGGGACTTCATGCGCGTGCCGAGACCGGCCGCGAGGATCGCGATCGAAACAGATTGGCTCATCGGAGACTTCTCCTAAGGGATCGGCGGTGGCGCCGCCGGTCAGTAGGCGCCCAGCGACGCCCGTCCGCCCAGCCGCGAGGCGCGCGCTTCCTGCGCCAGTTCGACCGCCACGGCGGCGGTGGCCTGCGACGAATGACGGATCTTGTCGCCGCGCGAAAGCAGATTGCGGCCCACCACCCGAAGACCGAGCGTGTGGAGGCGGGGATAGTCGTTCGGCACCGGTTGGATCTTCTCCGCCGCGTAGCGCCGCCGGCGCGAACCCGTGATTGGGCGCGTGTTGATCACGATCGTATCGACCAGCGACGCGCCCGAGTGGCGGTTGATCGCGTCGATATGATCGGCCGCCGAGAAGCCCATGGTTTCGCCCGGCTGCCACATCAGATTCACGAAGTACGCCTTGCGCGCCGCCGACTTGCGGATCGAGTCGCTGACGCCGTCCACCAGCAGGTTCGGAATCACGCTCGTGAACAGCGAACCGGGACCGAGGCAAATCAGATCCGCCTGGGACAGGGCCTCGAGGGTATCCTTCAGAGGCTTCACGCGGCGCGGATTCAGGCGGATCTCCTTGATCGGAATCTTGGTCGCGCTGATCTTGGTCTCGCCGGCGAGGACTTTCCCATCCTCCAGAATGGCCTCGAGCGTCACATCGGAAGCGGTGGACGGATAGATGCGTCCGCGGCTCGCCAGCACTTCGCTCGAAACCGCCACGGCCTTGGAGAAGTCGCCGGTCAAATGCGTCAGCGCGGTGAGAAACAGATTCCCGAACGAGTGGCCTTTGAGACCCTTTCCCGATTCGAACCTGTACTGGAACAGCTTGGAAAGCAGCGCCTCGTCCTCGCTGAGCGCCACCATGCAGTTGCGGATGTCGCCGGGCGGGAGCACGTCCATCTCCCGGCGCAACACACCCGAACTGCCGCCGTCGTCGGTGACGGTCACCACCGCGGTCACTTCGATGTTGGGGAGCCGGGCCGGAGGTTCGGACGTACCGGGGCCAGGGTGCGGCACGTATTCCTTGAGTCCTCGGAGCAGGACGGAGAGTCCACTGCCGCCGCCGATCGTGACGATGCGGAGCGGCCCATGTCCCGGGAGCGCGAGCGGCGTTGCCAGTGCTAACCCCTTTCCCCTTGGAGCAGATCTCGCAGATACGGCTGCTGCGCCAGCGCCATGAAGCCGGCGTCCCGCTTGGCCGCGTCGCTATTGGCTGGCTGAATCTCGATCGCGCGCCGCAAATGATCCGCCGCGGCGGCCAGATCGCCCGAGTGTCCCAGCGCCAGCGCCAGCGCGTAATGGAAGCGGCCGGACTCAGGACTTGCCGATACCGCCCCGCGGAGGTGCGATTCGGCTTCCGGATAGCGGCCCTGATTCATCAGCTTGACCGCGAAGGAGTACTGTTCCTCGGCGCTCTTCGGAGCAGCCGCCGCGCTCATACGGCGTTCGCACATCCGGACATACATCTGGGCGCTATGCGCCACATCCACGACCGGACCGGCGGCCGCTCGCGCGAACGTCTCCCGGGCGCCGGCGAAATCCTCCGACTTGAATAGCTTCGCCGCCCGCTCGTAGAGCTCCGCTTGTTCCCGCCCGTCCATGGCCCGATCGTTTTTCTTGTCTTGTTTCAAGGCTCTCGTCTTGAGATGCCGCCGCCGTGTGAGAAGCCGATCGCGCCCACCGCTGGACCCGCGCTCCCGCGCTGTCCCGGCTTTCTCCTCCCCGGACGAAGGACATCGTGAATCTATCTCATTTTACTCGCCTCGGGGCTTCGTTTCAACCTCCCGCGCCGCGAGGACCGCGCGGCCCATGGCGGGATCCACTCCACGAACCAGGTCGCCGGCCGTTGGTTCCACGGGAATCGCGGGCGTTACCGGACGGTTTCCGTCCCGCTTTTCATCCACCGCCATCCGGAACGCAACCATCGGAACGGTCAGCACGACGCCCGAATGCGGCAACGGTACGCGAACCGAGAAACCCGAGGAGTTGCCGCGGTAGACGCCAGCCGTATCCGATCCCACCACGGTCACTCGCCCCGCCGCGACGGCGGCGCTGAGAAACTCGCAGGCGCCGGACGCGGTCGTGCCGTCCACCACCGCGAAGACCGGCCCCGCGAACCGGGGCTGCCTCGGCCGGTGCGTTCCCCACCCCGGGCTCGCCGTGTAGCGCCACTTGCCATCGGGCGTGCCCTCGAACCAGTGCGCCGGCAACGCCGGCGTGGGATTCGCCCACCCATGGAACGGAGGCTGAATCGAATTGAGCAGCAGGTCGCGATAGTAGACGAACGGCTTGTCCACCAGATGGGCCAACAGGTGCGCGCCGCCGGCGTCGTCGGCGCCCAGGTCGCCGCGCAGGTCCAGAATCAGCGCACGCGATCCTTTCCTCGCGATCTGATCGAACGCCGCGCCGATCCGTTCGGAGAAGGCCGGCGGTGGCGGGTCCGGGGGCAACCCGAGCTTGGCCTTCAGCTTTTCCCATAAGCGCGAGACCCGCACTACCAGTTCCTCGTTGTGGACCTTCGCCACGCCGGACCACAGCGCCACCGTTCTCAACACCGCCACCCGATCTCCATCGAGGAACCGGAGTGCTTCCGCTGGCGGCGAGGGCGGGCGAAGGTCTGATCTCGCGACTCCGGCGGCGGTCGCCGTAGCCGCCGTCTTCGCTCCCGGCGCGCGATACGAGATCCGGTACGGCGCCTCGATGCGGCACAGATCCACCAGCAGCTTCGGAAATAGAAACGCCTGGCCGAGCCGGGCCGCCGCGGCGCCGGACTGCCCGTCCACCGGAACCACGGGAAGCATCGCCGCCAGGAGCGCCGGCGCGGCAACGCCGTTGATCGACAGGATCTCCGATCCGGGAGGAACCGCGGTCTCGCCGGAGTGAGTGCGCAAGAACCAGAGGCGTCCCTCGCGAACGGCGATCTGGAATGGAAACACGCGGTGCGAAGGCTGCCACATCGAGTTCGGCAGCAGGAAGCTCGTGTGAAAGCAGCGGATGGAAGCGACGACAGGAGCCAGCCTGGCATAGATCTCGAAGGCCGTGGTGGGCTTGTCGAACGAGCGCTCCACGCGGTCGAACGCCGAGTCGAGCGCCGCCTTCGAGATGTGGTCGTACAGTCCCGGATGGCCCTGCTCGAGCGACTGGCGGACCATGCGAGTTTCTTCTCTCGCCTTGGCCGCGTCGACGATTCCCGAAGGCTGCGCGAGCAGAGCCGGCGTGGCGGCGGCGATCCAGATCCAACGGAGCATCGTCGATAGGATACCCTGCGATAGATGCGAATCCTCGCGGCGGCCTCGGCGGCCCTGCTTTCATCCAGCGCGTGGAGCGCCGAAATCGTGGATGTACGCAAGGTCTGGGACCGCGGCGAGACCAACGCCTTCACCGATCTGATGTGGCACCAGGACCGCTGGTATTGCGTCTTTCGCGAGGGCAAGGCGCACGTTTCCGCCGACGGCATTCTGCGCGTGGTGGAATCGCGCGACGGCGGCTCGTGGACATCGCGCGCCGAGATCCGGCTGGATGGAGCGGACCTGCGCGACGCCAAGATCACGCGGACTCCCACGGGCGAGTTCCTGCTGACCGGCGCCGCGCGCTTTCCCGATGGCGGCGCGGTGCGCTACCAGTCGATGTCGTGGCTCTCGCGCGACGCGGTATCGTGGAGCGCCGCCATGCGTGTGGGCGATCCCGAGTTCTGGCTGTGGCGCGTGACATGGAAAGGCCGCGACGGCTACTCGATCGGCTATTCCACGTGGCCAGATCGAAACCGGCGGACGATCCGCCTCTACCGGACGCGCGATGGCAAGCCGTTCGAGACGATCGTTCCCGATCTCGGCATTGCAAACTCGCCGGGAGAGAACACCATCCGCTTCCGCGCGGACGGCACGGCGGTCTGCCTGTTGCGCCGCGACCCTTATGCCGGAAAGCCGCCGATCCCCGCCGAACGGGCGACAGCCATGATCGGAACCGCGCCCGCTCCCTACGGGAAATGGACCTGGAAGGACACCGGAGTTCGCGTGGGCGGCCCGAACTTCATCGAGCTGCCGGATGGGCGCATGGTAGCCGCGGTCCGCCTGCACGACGGCAAGACCCGCACGTCGCTGTGCTGGATGGACGCCGGCGCCGGTTCCCTGCGCGAGTTCCTGGCGCTGCCATCGGCCGGCGACTCCAGCTACGCGGGCCTGGTCTTCCGCGATGGCCTGCTTTGGGTGAGCTACTACTCCACTCACGAAGGCAAAACCGCGATCTATCTCGCGCGGGTGCGGCTGCCCTGATGTACAAGTGGGCGGTGGTGTGGCTGCTGTTCGCGGCCGCGTTCCTCAACCTCGAGGACCGCACGGTGATCTTCTCCGTGCTGCCTCTGATCGACAACGATCTGAAGCTGACCAAACTGGAATCGGCGTGGCTGATGCCGGCGTTCCTGTGGGTCTACGCTGCGTTCTCGCCGTTCGCCGGATGGATGGGCGACCGTTGGAGCCGCCGCGATATCCTTTGCTGGTGCCTGCTGGGCTGGAGCGCGGTCACGCTGTTATGCGCCTTGGCGGCAAACGGCGCCCACTTGATCGCGTTGCGCGCGGTGCTGGGAGTGACGCAGGCTTGCTATATTCCGGTGGCCTACGCGATCCTCGCGGACACGCACGCACGCGAAACGCGAGGCCGCGCATCGGCGATCCTCCACGCGGGCGGCGCGCTCGGACCGATTATCGGAGGGACGCTGGCGGCGTGGTTGAGCCAGACCTACGGGTGGAGACCGACGCTGGCCGTGCTCGGCGCGGTGGGGATCGTGCTGGGCATCGCATGCCGGCTCTACATCCGCGAGATCCGCGTCGGCGGCAGCGAGAACTCCGCGGCGGGTTCGGCCGGCTGGCTCGACACGTCGCGCGCCGTGCTGCGCACTCCGACCTTCTACTGTCTTCTGGCGGCGAGCGGCTCGGCGGCGGTGGCGGTGTGGATGCTGATTACGTGGCTGCCGGTGTTCCTGTTCGACGAGTACAAGATGCAGTTGACGAAGTCCGCGCTGCTCGGCAATCTCACCATTTCGGGGCCGATCCTGCCCGGCTTCGTCATTGGAGGCTTGCTCTCCGACGCCATCGCGCGCACCGATCCCCGGCGAAGGCTGCTGATCGTGACCGTGTGTTTCGCCGCGGCGGCGCCGTTCCCCTTGCTGTTCTGGTTCGCGAGCGACTGGCCGCTGGTGCTGGCGGGCGCGGCTGCGTTCCTGTTCTTCCGCGCGATGGGCGAGTCCAACTGGCACCCGGTGTTGTATGAGATCTCGCCGCCGGCTCAGCGATCCACCGCGGTGGGAATCGCCAACAGCTTCAACACGCTGATGGGCGGAGCGGGCGCGTTGATCGCGGGCTTCTGGCGCGACCGGTTCGGATTGCAGATGCTGTTCGGCCTGGTGTCGATCCTGATTCTACTGGCGGCGGGCGCGCTATTTCTCGGCTATCGCGTGTATTTCGAACGCGACCGTCAACGATTGCGGAGGGCCTCGGCTTGATTCGGTTGGACGCGGACTTCTGCGTGGTAGGCGGAGGCATCGCCGGCGTGTGCGCGGCTCTGGCGGCCGCTCGCAACGGCGCGCGCGTGGTGCTGGTGCAGGACCGGTCCGTACTCGGCGGCAACGCGTCCTCCGAGGTCCGCATGCACATGGTGGGCGCATCGTGCTCCGGCAAGCGGCCCGGCGCGCGCGAAGCGGGGATCGTCGACGAGCTCCGCGTGGAGGACGCGGTTCGCAACCCGCATCGATCGCCACACCTGTTCGATCTGCTGCTCTACGACAAGGTGATGTCGGAGCCCGCGATCACGCTTCTGCTCGATACGGCGTGCACGGGTTGCCGCATAGCCGGCGGCCGCATCGAGAGCGTGCGCGCGACCCGCCACTCCACCGAGGACGAGTTCGAGATTCGCGCCGCGCAATTCGCCGATTGCTCGGGCGACGGGCGGCTGGGGGCGGAGGCGGGCGCGGCGTTTCGCATGGGGCGGGAATCGCGCGACGAGTTCGGCGAGCCGCTCGCGCCGGAGATCGCGGACGGCGACAAGCTCGGCTCCACCATCCTGTTCACCGCCCGCCGGCACGACCGCCCGATGCCGTTCACCGCGCCAAGCTGGGCGCGTCCGTTCACCGAGCGCGATCTGCGATATCGCAGCCACGCCGAACTCGACTACGGCTACTGGTGGGTGGAGTGGGGCGGCCACCTCGATACCATCAAGGACAACGACCGCATTCGCCACGAACTGCTTCGGGTCGCGCTGGGCGTGTGGGATCACGTGAAGAACCACTGTCCGCGGCGAGGCATGCAGGCGGCCACCTACGACAAGGCGTCCGAAGGCGACGAACTCGTCTTCGAGGATCCGGCCAATTGGGCCCTGGAGTGGGTCGGCATGATCCCCGGCAAGCGAGAATCGCGCCGGTTCACCGCGCGGCACATGCTGACGCAGCACGACGTCCAATCGGGATGCATCTTCGAGGATCAAGTGGCGTACGGCGGCTGGTGGATCGACATGCATCCGGTGATGGGGGTCGACGCGCCCGGCGAGTATCCGTGCGCGCAGGCGCCGGTTCCGCATCTCTATTCGATCCCGTTGCGAAGCCTGCGGGCGCGCGATCTCGACAATCTGTTCTTCGCGGGCCGCATCATCGGCGCGACTCACGTCGCGTTCGCTTCCACGCGCGTGATGGCCACCTGCGGCGTCGTGGGCCAGGCGGTGGGAACGGCCGCCGCCCTGGCGTCGCGCGGCCCACTGGACATCGTCGAGTTGCGGCGCAGGCTGTCGCGAGACGGCGCGTATCTGATCGGAGCCGCGAACGACGATCCCGCGGATCTGGCGCGGCAAGCGCGCATCGCCGCGAGTTCCGGCGATCCCGGGGCGGTCACCAACGGAGTGGATCGGGCGACCTCGCCGCGGCTGCATCCGTCCCTGCCGGACTCGTCCAACCAGTGGACCTCGGATACGCTCCCCGCGTGGATCGAACTGCGCTGGGAAGAGCCGCGCGAGATCTCGACGGCGATCCTCACCTTCGACACCGGTTTTCATCGCGAACTCACGCTCACCATGAGCGACGCCTACGCGGCGAAGATGATTCGCGGTCCGCAACCGGAGACCGTGCGCGACTACCGCCTGAGCGCCGGCGGCCGCGAGATCGCGGTGACTGGAAACTACTCGGGACGGCGCCTGCACCGGTTCGACCCGCCGGTGCGAGCCGCTTCGCTGCGTCTCGACGTAACGGCGGTCAACGGAGACACCGTCGCGCGCGTCTTTGGAGTGAGAGTCTATGGACCCCCTGAATAATCGAGTTCTCGAGAAGTTGCGCCGCGGCGAGACGGCGCTGGTGGCAAGCACGACGCCCGTCGGCTCGCCCAAGATCGCCGAGTTGATCGGCTTGTGCGGCTTCGACTGCCTGTGGATCGACATGGAGCACCAGGACTACAGTTGGGACGACGCGTGGGCGATGAGTCTCGCCTGCCGCTCGACCGGCATGGCTCCGATGATCCGCGTTCGGCGTGAAGGCCGCCACTCGTTGCCGCGCGCCTTCGAAGCGGGCGCGCTCGGAGCGATGGTTCCGCACTGCATGGGCGGCGCCGACGCCCGCGAGATCGTGCGCGACGGCAAGTTCGCGCCGGTGGGACTGCGCGGCATCGACGGCGTGGAGGCGGCGGCGCGCTACGGCATGATGCCCACCGCGCGCTACATGGACTGGGCCAACCGCGAGACGTTCCTCTGCGTGCAGATCGAGGACCACGAAGCGGTGGACGAGATCGACGAAATCGCCGCCACGCCTGGAGTCGACATTCTGTTCGTGGGCCCGGCCGATCTCAGCCAAAGTTACGGCTGCTTCGGACAGCCAGGCCATCCGTCGATGAAACGGGCGTTCGAAGCGGTGGCGGCGGCCGCGGCAAGGCACGGAAAGTGGTGGGGCTCGACGAGCGCGACGCCGGAGCGGGCTCGCGAATTGATGGACATGGGCGCTCGATTCCTCACCACGGTGTCGGCGATCGGGCTGCTTCGCAAGGGCTTCCAGGAAACCTATGCCGCGTGGGACGCGCTACGATGTTAGTCGTGAATTACCTTCGCTTGGCGGCCCTCTTGGCGGCGGCCGGTTCCATTTGGGCGGCGGACCCGGCGCCGGCGGCCGCTTCGGTGACGGGCCGCGTGGTGGTGCTCGGCGACGGCACGGCGGAGTTGCTCGGCTACTACACCCGCATTGATGGCATCAAGGGCTCGCTGTTCACCGACAAGCAAAGCGAGAAGTTCGCGATGTTCAGCTTCCGCACCGAGCCGACATCGGTCCGCATCACGCCGGAGGGCAAAAAGTTCAAATTGGTTCCGCTCACCGATACCGGAATACTGAACGTCTACTTCCACCCGATTCCGAACCGCGACTACGCCAAGCCGGCGACGTTCACCGAAGCGCAACTGGTCGCCACCTTCAAGTCCCGGACGGGCGAAGCGTCGCTAACGCCGGGCGGCGAGTTCGTGTACACGGGCTCGATCGAACTGGAGTCGGCGGCGGATTTCGTCGTGGAGGGAGTCAAGTACAATTTCCGCGACTTCGGTTCGAGCTTTGCGCTGCGGGCTGGCGGACCGAGCCCGGCGATGGAGGAGATCGCGCAGCAAGTGAGTTCGGGCAGTTTGAAGGTGCCGTTCACCGGATCGGCAACCAAGGCGGCCGCCGCGGAGCCGGCCCGCGATTAGATTAGAACAGGAGCCGTAGCGCGAACTGAATCTGCCTCGCCGGCCTCACCGCGTTGATGCGGCCATAGTTGACGCTGCGCAGATTCTTGTCCGACTGGGAGAACTGCGTGTGATTCCACGTGTTCAGGAAGTCGCTTCGGAACTCGAGCATCCGTCCTTCGCCGAATAGCGGCACGGGGAATCGCTTCGCCGTGGCGAGGTTCCAGTTGTTGATGCCCGGCTCGGTGACGACGCCGAAAGTCGAATTGCCCCACGTGCCGAACGCCGGATCGGCGAAGCAACCGGTATTGAACCAACGGAGCCGCGTTCGGATGCCGTCGCCCTGGTTGGCGTCGCAAGTCCGGTTCGGCATGATCACGCTCGACGCGCCGGAATAGCCGGTGCCAGTAAGATCCTGCGTCTGCGCGTAGTGCGGGCTTCCTGTCGAGGCGGTGTAGGTTCCGCTAAATACCCAGTCGTTGATCGCGGCGCCCAGCGCCTTGCCCGCCGTCAGCTTCGGCGACTGATAGCTCGCCGCCATGATGAACCACAGCTTCGGCGTGATGTTCGACGGTCCGGCCCAAATGTACGGATAGCGGAAGTTGATATTGCCGTGATCGGACGCATTGATGTTACTGGTGGCGATGTTCTTCGCCCAGGTCATGTTGCCTTGCAGCGTCAACCCGTGCCACCGGTTGTTCTTGATGCTCGCCGTTCCGGCGTGGTACTTGGCCCAGCCGAGCGGCGCCCAGGTGCCGATGATTCCCCACTGCGGATACGGACGGCGCTGCTGCAACGGCAGGCTCGCGATCGACCCTTGCGGCAGATCGGCCGCGTTGGAATCGATGAACTGGAACTGATGGATCGTGTGCGATCCGACATAGTCGGCCTCGGCGACCCAGGCGGTTCCGATGCGCCGCTGCACGCTCGCCGACCACTGATAGACGGCCGGAACCGGATAGTAGGGTTGCGCGTAACGGAAGCTGGCGGGCGGGTTCGCGTTGGCCAGAGGAGGCGATCCGAGCAGACCGCCCGGATATTCGTTGCCCACCAGCCGCGACGGCAGCACCCGCGACGTGTCGTTCACCACTTCGTACCGGAGACTGAACGGCGCGGCGCCCGACTGAATATCGTTGAACTGGTTCATGTTGATATTGCCGTCGTAGTAGATGCCCGCTCCGGCGCGGATCACCGTCGCCGGCGTCAATGCGTACGTCACGCCGGCGCGCGGAGCGAAGTTCTTGGCCCCGATCTTGTAGGCTTGCCGCGGAACGCCCGCGTTGAGCGGCGCGCATCCTCCGAAGCACTTGCTCCGGTCGAGGAAATCGTTCGGATTCTGAAGCGCGAACAGCGGTTGTCCCTTTTGGTAATCGAACGTGAGAGTGGTGTTACGCGGCACCGTCCACGGGCTCCAATATTCGTAGCGGATGCCCAGATTCACGGTCAACCGGTTGGACACGCGCCAGGAATCCTGGAAGTAGTAGCCGAGGTACGTCTGATGTCCCACGTAGGGGATCTGGCGGTTGATGAGCAGCGTGCTCGAGTAGGCGCCGAGCAGGTAGTCGGCGAATTCGAGTCCGCCCACTTGCGCGCCGGCGGCGGTCCGCGCCTGTTCGCACCGGGCGTTGCCGGGAGGGCAGGCCTGCGTGAAGAACTTGCTGAATGAGAACTGACCCTTGTCGCCCGACGGATTGTAATAGATGAAGCGCTTGTTGACCCCGTCGAAACCCATCTTGAAGTTGTGCCGTCCGCGCACCAGGCTGAAGTCGTCCTTCAATTGGATGTTATTCGAATAAGCGTTGAAAATGTAGTTGGTGCCGACGCCCAGATTGAATCCAGGCACCGACCATTGCACGGCGCCGGTGTAGCCGGAGGTGTTCGGCAGTCCGATCTCGGCGGCCGAGTCCGGCAGATCGAGAGGACGGGTGAAGGCCCAGTTCGGACGCACGTAGGACACCCCGAAGTCGTTGACCTTCGCCGAACCGAAAACCTGCGTCCAGTGAATTACCGCGTTGGTGGACGCCGACGGATTCCCGGTGCCTTCGAGCGGTTGCAGGCCGGCCTGGAAAGAGTCCTGTTTGTTGTAAGTGAAGCGCAGGAAAACGGTCGAGTTCGCGTTGCGCAGCCAGTCGGCCCGGCCGGTGACCTGATTCTGATCCAGCGTGGTGCGCACCGCGTTGGTGTACTGGTCGATTCCATTGACCACCGCGTTCGGCAACAACACGTACTTCTCGAGGTACTTGTTGGTCACCGAATCGCCACACCCGGATCTGGGAGCGCAGGCTCCGGATTGCCCGAGTGGAATTCGATTGCCGGGGAATGGCCGCCGAAGGCCGGTGGTGGTATCGGCGTCATAGGGATTGTAGATCACCGGCGTCGCCAGGAAAGTGCCGCCCGGACCGGGCGGGCGGTACCCGAAGAAGTCTCCCCGGCGGACTTCCGCGGAGGGCACGGTGGCGAACTGCTGCTGCCGCTGGAACACGCGGAAGCCCTCGTAATTGCCGAAAAACAGGAGCTTGTTCTTTTTGACCGGACCGCCCAGGGCCGCGCCGAACTGGTTCTGCGTGTACGGCTGCAGACGGCGGTTGGCCTCGTTGTTGAGGAAGCTATTGGCGTCGAGATGGTTATTGCGGAAGTACCAGGAGAGTTCGCCGTGGTACTCGTTGGAGCCGCCCTTGGTGATCACGTTCACGGCGGCCACTCCATTGCCGAACTCGGCGCTCATCCCGGCCGCCTCCACGCGAACCTCCTGTACGCTGGCGCGCGCCTGCAGTTGGGTCGCCTGGCCGTACACCGGAATCTGAATGTTGGACCCGTCCACGGAGATGTTGCTGCCGGAATCGCGATTGCCGGCGATGAATGCGCCCGACGCCTGGAACGTGTTCCCGGCTCCCACGAAGTTCAGAGAGCGCGAAGCGAACGACATGTTCTCACCCGCGTTCTGCGGCACCACGCCCGGCGTCAATTGCAGCAGGTCGAACATGTTGCCCCTGCCGAGCGGGATGTTTTGCACCAGTTCGGGAGTGATCGATCCGGTGATTTCCGCCGAAGCTGTGTTCACCAGTTCCGCGCCGGCCGCCGAGACCGTTACCTGCTCGGTGGTGGCGCCGAGTTCCAAGCGGATATCCACATGGGCGTGCTGCGCGGTCTCGACCACGCGATCGGTGATCGTGCTCGTCTTGAATCCCTTGGCCGCCGCGACGATCGTGTACTTGCCGGCGGGCAGCGACTGGAACGCGTAGACGCCCTCGCTGTTGGTGGAGGCCTCGCGAGTTCCGCCCGTGTTCTGGTTGGTGAGCCGCACCGCGGCGCCGGGGAACACGGCTCCCGCCGAGTCCGAAACAGTGCCCGTGATCGACGTGGTGGTCTCGACTTGCGCCGCCAGAACCGCCACGAAAGCCAATAGACAAACGATCCTCTGTGTCATTGAATCTCCCGTGGCCCAATATTACTACACCGAATCCGAGGCCGTGGATCGACAATTCCGATGACTCCCATAAAAACTTTCGACCCACGGAACCGGCCAACTGCGTCATGATGAACGGAGTCGATCTCAAAGCGCCATGCGATTCTCGGACTACGACACCGGCGGATTTTACGACGAGATGTTCTTCCCCGGGGGCGAACCCCGGCCGGAGGCGAGGCTGCTTGCCGAGACCATCGAGTCGCTGGACGACGGCGAGCTACTGCTCCATCAGGAGTCGGCGGAGAAGCTGTTCCTCCAGATGGGGATCACGTTCAACGTCTATGGCGACACGTCGGGCGCGGAGCGGATCTTCCCGTTCGACATGATCCCGCGGATTGTCTCCGCTTCCGATTGGGCCTGGGTCGAGCGCGGCCTGAAGCAGCGAATTCGCGCGTTGAACCTGTTTATCGACGACGTCTACCACGACCAGAAGATCCTCAATCAAGGAGTAGTGCCGCGCGAGGTGATCGAGTCCGCCCGGTGTCTGCGTCCGCAGTGCGTGGGCTTGAATCCGCCGCGCGGCATCTGGTGCCATATCACCGGCACCGACCTGGTGCGCGATCGCGACGGGCAGATCTACGTGCTCGAGGTCAACCTGCGCGTTCCCTCCGGCGTGTCCTACGTGCTCGAGAATCGCGCGGTGATGAAGAGCACGTTTCCGCGATTGTTCGAAGGAATGGCCATCCGGCCGGTGGACAACTACCCGAGCAAGCTTCTCGAGACGCTGGAATCGATCGCGCCGGGCGGAGTGCAATCGCCGCGCGTGGTGGTGCTGACGCCGGGC
>SXGS01094481.1_pt1 | contig 84598 bp, 71 predicted proteins | sample 3174681 | NCBI WGS metagenome assembly SXGS01 (sample SAMN11356861, study PRJNA531348) | freshwater metagenome | isolation source: freshwater sample F1-80 | place: China: Fuxian Lake, Yuxi | collected 2017-12-25 | reverse complement strand
GAAGTGTTCCGGCTCCTCGGCGCCGGAAGTTCCAACCTTGACGTCGCGAAGCGCATCGGACGAACAACTCGCCTCGTGGAAAGCATGACTGTTCGCCTGCGCTAACGCCTAGGCGGTGCCACTCTGCGCAGCGTGATCGCCCGTTCCGCGTGCAGCGGGCTTCATGCGATTCCCGAGCGACATTGGACGGAAATCATGACTCATCGCCGTTCGATCCAGGATGCAGGCTCGCGCTACGCCGTCGGATGCAAGAGTGGCGCTGACGATGCAGGAGAGCGGAGTGACGATTGAGGGTCTCAAAGGCACCCCGCTCTCGGTGAGGCTACGATTGCGCTGTGCCGACTTTCTGGCGGAACAATGCGCCTCTCGTTGGAGCAGTCGGGCTTTCGCTCGCTGCGCACTCGTTTCTTCTCGCCATTCACCTCGCGCCGAGTGATGCGCTCGCCGGCAGTTCTGAAGGCGGCCATGAAAATGCGACGCTTGAAGAAGGAAAGGAACGACGGGAGTTCATGGAGCCCGACCGCGGTCGCTTGGACAGCGATCGGGCGCGCAAGATGATCGAGCATGCCAAAGAGCGTCGGCGGAGACTCGCGGAGTTGCCGCCACCGCTTCGCGTGGATCATCAAGAGCCCGTGCGCCTTGGCATTGACGATTCGACCGCGCAGACGATGAATTGGATCGGCTACGACGAGTACCAGGAGCATCTCGCGGAACTCGCGGAAGTCGAGCAGGCCGCGTTCCGAATGCAGGTTGCGTCCGGTGCGAGTGGCACCGCGCCAACAGGGCTTCCTCCCGCGCTTCCAAGCCTCACGAGTGCCCAAGCGAGCGAATCGACTCCGGCCAGCACCCTTGCCGGAAACAGCTCTCCGGCGGCAGCTGCGAATGTCGAGGGTGTTCCGAAGAGCACTGCGCTCGCCGCTGCGGTTTCCGAGGCCTCACTGGAAACTCCCGACACTCCGGCGGATACGACGGCACCGATCCCAATGGATGCCGTCAGTGCAGCCGCGCCGGAGCCGCGCGAGGAGCAGAGGGCAAGCGAAGCATCGCGCTCAGAAGTCACTTCGCCCATCAACTCCATCGACACGCCGCCAACACTCCCGAGCGAAGGCGCGCACACCGTCCCGCTTCCACCACTTCTCGATCCAAACGCCCACGCGACCGAGGAAGAGTCGCCTGCCGAAAAAATCGAGCCGTCACCGCCAACCACCGATCCGATCGCGCTTGAACAGGTGGCGGTCGTTCCCAAGGCGACAACCCCGGAGTCGGTCGTCCATTCGTCCGCGAGTACAAGCGGAACTCCCGATCGCAACGCGTCACCACTCGAGGCAAACGGTGGCGCAACCCCCGCAGTGACTCCAACCGAGGCGACGGGGACGCAACCAACACCCCCCACTCCTGCGGGAAAGCCCAGTGAGGTGATCTCGCGCGAGGGCGCTTTGAGTGACCGAGAGAGCGATGCGACGAGCGTGATTGATGTGCCCCCGAATGTGTGGCGCAGTGGACGCCCCCTCGCCGCGCAAGGCATCACGCTGAAAACGAAACGACCGACGTTCACCGCACTCAATATGATCGATGGCATCGGTCGCAATCCGATTGCCGAACTCGTGCTCGGCCGAGATGGGAAAACTCTTCGCGCGCGCCTCGTTCGCTCGACGCGAAACTCGAGTGCCGATGAAGCGCTCGTCAACTCACTCTATGGGTGGAGTGCAAGTGGGAAGCAAGTGGAGCGACTCAAACCTGGCGACACGCTGACGATTCGCATTCGCTTGATCCTGCTGACCGACTAAGGCTTGCGCGAGCAGGCTCACGACTCCAATCGTTCGCGCCACACCTGCGTGCGCGCATGATCGGTGAGGTCATACTGGAGCGGCGTGATCGTCAGGAACCCCGCGTTGAGCGCTTCAACATCCGACCCTTCGCGCGTGTGGAAGAACTCCATGCCATTACCACTAGGCCAGTAGTACACCTGCCCGTGTGGCGCGGTGCGCCTTTCGTAATTGTCGATACCCGCAGCAGTGTTCATCGCCACCACCCGAGTCGGCGGCATGACGGCGTTTGCGTCCGTCGTGCGCGGCACATTCACATTGATAACCGTGTGCGGATCAATCGTGTGCTCGACGATGCGGTCGAGCGCGAAGCGCGCGATCTCCGCGGCGCGTTGCCAATGCGGATTGCTCTTCCCGAGGTGCAAACTCACAGCAATCGCCGGGACCCCGAGAAACGCAGCCTCCACCGCCGCGGCAACCGTGCCGGAGTAAATCACGTTGATGCCTGCGTTGGCACCGGAATTCATGCCACTCACGACAAGGTCGGGTCGTGTCCCTTCCCCAAAAAGATCGACCCAAATGCGCCGAACACCAAGCTTCACGCAATCGGCGGGGCGACCATCGACGGCATATCCCGTCATCCGATCGGAAACCCGAGTTTCTCGCACCAAGAGCGGCGCGTGAAAAGTGATGCCGTGACTCGTTGCGCTCTGCACATCCGACGGCGCGACAACGAGAATCTCGCCCATGCCTTGCATCGCCTCATGCAGCGCAGCGATGCCGGGGGCGTGGATACCATCATCGTTCGTCAGCAGAATCCGCATCCTCGGATGCTACCGCGGTTCGAGGACATACTCGCGTCCACCCCATCGCACGCGCTCGCGCCTCTCAAGAATGCGCGCCCCATCGAGGAGCCAGCGTGCAATAGTGAACGCCGCGTAAGGGTGGAAACAGATACCGCGATACGGCGCGTAGGAGAGCCGGTGCATCCAAGTCAAACTCACGGCCATGCAGCCAAGCGAAAGCGCACCCGCGAGAAAAAGTAGGAGAAATGCCGCGACATCCTGTTCGTAGAAGCCGCTTGAGATAATGGCGGCGCATGCGGCCGCAGGAAGCACAACCCCTGTGCCGAAAAACTCCATGGCGCGAAGGCGCAAGAGGCGCGGCCGACGACCGCAACTCTCAATGAAGATACGCGTCCATCCCCGACGCATCGCCGCCTGACTGTCGTACATCGATACCTCCATGCGTCCGCCCGCATCCACCACACCGATGCGATGCCCCGCTTCGTGAAGCCGCTTCGCAAACGCGAGATCTTCGAGGAGATCATCCCGCACGCTCGAGTGGCCGCCGATCCCTCGGTACGCATCGCGCTTGAAGAGGAGAAACTGCCCGTTCGCAAACGGCCAGCATCGATCCTCGCGGTTCGCCTTGTCAAGCGGAAAGATACGGAGGAGCACCATGGACGCGACCGGTTGCAGTTGCCGCTCGAAACTTCGACCAAAGGTCAGCCGCCCGATCGCCGAAAGCAAAGCAGTTTGCCTTGACTGTGCGATCCGAAGCATGCTGCGTACAAGCGTTTCCCCGAACCGACAATCCGCATCAGTGAAGAGAATCCAATCGCCCGTTGCCTCTTGCGCACCCAAACTCGCTGCGTAGCACTTTCCCGCCCAGTCCGCGGGACAATGTGCATTTTCGAGGAAGCGAATGCGCGCATCACCATCGGCCGCGGCCACGAGCAAGGCGCGGGTGTCATCCGTACAGCGATCAAGCACATAGATCGCCTCGAAATCAACTCCCAATTGCGCGCGCAACCCTCGCACACTTGCTTCGATCACACGACTCTCATTGTGCGCAGGGATGACGATGGAAACCTTACCCGCAACCTCCGACATCGCGTCGGCATCTTCCACGCGAGGAATCACAGGAAGCGCCCGCGCGATGCGCACAAAGAGCATCATCCAGTAGCACGCGCCGGTGGAGGCAAGGGCGAAGATGAACCAACTCAGTTCGGTCATAGTGCACGAGAAGACCGCCTTCTACGCAGCGGCAGCGTACCCCACACGCAGTCGTGCGGATTGCTACCCTTTCCACAATACCTGCACTCGTGTACGCGCCACTCCTCGCCAATCGTTACCTCACCTCCCGGGTCATCCCCTTCATCGCCGTCGGCGCGGTCTCGCTGTGCGTTGCGCTTGTCATCATCGTCGTGAGCGTGATGTCTGGTTTCCTCAATATGGTGCGCGAGACGGGCCGGAGTCAGATTGGCGATGTCGTGGTCACGCACGATGTGGTGGGCATCCCGTTTTATGAGGAGTTCATCGCCCACCTGAAACGGCGACCAGAAGTACACAGCGCGAGTCCAGTGATTGAGACCTTCGGACTCCTTCAGATGCCCTACGGCGTTGCGGGTGGGCGCCGCCTGGAGACCGTCCAGGTTTGGGGCATTGATCCAGTTTCGTTCGACGAAACAACGGGTTACCAAAGGACCCTCTACTGGAAGACCCCCTCCTCTGAGCGAATGCCTACATTGCATGAGGAAGATCCACGGCGCAGTCCGCTCTTCGATGGACTTGCGGATGCGATGTCGATGCAAAAACTTTCGACATCCGAAGACGGCATCGTGCTCGGCATCGAGATATCTCCATTCAATCAACGCCAGCGCGACGGCTCTTATCGCACCGAAGATCCCATGACGGGCGAGCAGTCGCGCGCCCACTGGATGCCCGCGACCGAAGGTGTCACGCTGACGCTGGTTCCAGTTTCCGATCGCGGCTCGATGCTGGGTGAACGCAAGAGCAAGTTTCGCGTTGTCAATGAGTTTGAATCGGGCGTCTATCAGATTGACGCGCAACGTGTGCTCATCGGACTCAAGGCCGCGCAGCGCCTTCTCCTCCTCGACAGCGCACCCATCGTCTCGCGCACGGAGGTTGACGCGGACGGCAATCCGCTCGTACTCGGGAAGTCATCGCCGCGCGCAACCACGATTCTCATCAAAGCGAGCGAAGGAACGACCCCGCGCGAACTGAAGGAGATTGTTGCAGAGGAATATGCCAAGTTCGGCGAAGCGGTCGGACCGAATCGCGCGATCGCCGAACGGCTCCCCGCCTTTGTAGACATTCGCACTTGGGAAGAACGCCTACAAGACTTGATCGGGCCGGTGGAGAAGGAGCGCGAACTCATGCGCACCCTCTTCTCCATCATCTACCTTGTGTGCGCTGGCCTCGTGCTTTCGATCTTTTGGGCGATCGTCGCGGAAAAGACGCGCGATATCGGCATTCTTCGCGCCATCGGTGCTTCCCGCGCAGGGATCCTTTGGATCTTTCTTCGATACGGTTTGTGCATTGGCGTCGTCGGCAGCGCCGTGGGTATTGGCATCGCCACGCTCGTCGTGAGTCGCATCAATGACATTCACGCCGCGCTCGGCGTGCCCGCGCCCATGTGGCTGAAAATCTTCACGATCATCGCGGCCGCCTTCGCCGTTATGACTTGCGCAAGGAGTTGGTGGCGTAATCGCGCGCTCGCGACCGTGCTCTCTGGATTCAGCGCAGTCGGGCTCATCGGCATTGCGGTCTTGCTCTGGTTCCATCAGGGCTTTCAGATTTGGGATCCGAGTGTCTACTACTTCACCAAGATTCCCAGTGACCTCGATTTGTTTACCGCGGTCACCACGGCGCTCGGTGGCGTGGTGTTTAGCGTGATTGGCGCGGCAGTCCCCGCGGCGAAAGCAGCCGACACTGATCCTGTGCGAAGTTTGAGGTACGAGTGACGAGCAACCCACCCATGCTTCTCGCGCGCGATGTACACAAGACTTACCGACTCGGTCGGATTGATGTCCCAGTCCTCGCGGGTGTCAATCTTGAAGTCACCGAGGGCGAGTGGCTCGCGATTGTGGGAAGTTCCGGAAGCGGCAAGAGCACCCTGTTGCATCTGCTCGGCGGGCTTGATCGCGTCGATGCCAAGAGCGGTCCGATTGAATTCCTCGGCGAGGATCTCCGCCGCTTCAATCCCGCGCGCGAAAATCTGTATCGCAATCGTGATGTCGGATTTGTTTTTCAGTTCTACCACCTCCTCCCTGAACTCACCGTGCTTGAAAACGCCATGATTCCGGCCCTCGTCGGCCTCGGACGGTGGCGATACGCGAAAGCGCGAAAGGACATCGTCGAACGCGCGTCGACGCTCCTAGAGGACTTTGGACTCTCCCACCGACTCAAGCATCGCTCAAGTGAACTCTCTGGCGGCGAGCGGCAACGCGAGGCGATCGCGCGCGCGCTGATCAATCGACCGCGTGTCCTCCTCGCGGATGAACCGACCGGAAATCTCGATGTGAAGACCGGCCACGGCATCCTCGACCTCCTCGCGGGGAGGCATGGTGCTGGGACCACCGTCGTGATGGTCACGCATGATGCAGCGATCGCCGCACGCGCTTCGCGACAGATTCACCTCCTCGATGGACGGGCGCTGACGAGCTAATCATTCGTCATGAACCAGCGATTGGAGGCGTTCAGGGAGACGGCAGGCGCGACGCGAAAGTACTTCAACCACGCCACCGACGGCTCCTCGCCATTCTTCACTCCGAGCGCCCACGAGAGAAACGCACGGCGATTCTCCTCAAATGCGCGACGACCAAACAGATACGCGGCGGACTCGCTCCGCGAACGATTCGCGCGCCATGCGGCACTGGCGTAATCGCTGTTCACGAGTTCACTCAGCGCCGCACCCGTGCGAATCGTCGCGAGACCCTGCCTTCGCCAAAGAATGTCGCCCTTCGCGCTCGGAACCGCGAGATCGGCAAGGATGAGCGGGATCGCTTCGTTCGCCCAAGCTGGAAGCCGAGCATTGGTCGCGAAACAGTGGAGAACCGCACGGCCGAGCAACCGTGCCGCGTACGACTCTCGTTCGGTGGGCGATTGAATCGGTGGAAGCACCACGACCGGGCCTGCCGGCGGATACGCGGTGACACCAAACTCAAATGCGGCAGGATCGACGTCAAGCGCCCCTTCGAGCAAGAGTCGATAGTGCACGCGATCGCGTGTTTGGATGCAGACAACGCGACCTGCGAGTTGGGGCGTGATGCCCGACTCGCCAAGCAGTTCGATCGCACCCTTCACATCCATGTCGAGACGCGCCGCGAAGGCCTTCTCCTCCACTTCGCTGTATTCGGTCAAGAGTGTGACGAATGCACCCTGATACGCGGCTCCCGCACCGCCCGCACGCGCGAGATACTCCCGTGCGGCATCGAGTTGCGCGGTGGAGTTCGCGTCAAACTCCGCCGCTGTCACTGTCTTCCACTGTTGCGGAACAACCGGTGACGCTTCCGGGTTCGACCGCGCGAGGGCACGCAGCGCAACGCGGCGCGCTTCTGCCTCGGACTCGCGCAGCATGCTCTCGCCACGCGCCTTTGCGTCATCAAGCGCGGGCTGCGCAATCCCCGCACCTCGTGCCAGATCGGCAGCCTGCGGGACGGTGCCTGCACCTTGGGGATGTGCCGCGAGGACGGTGACGACATCCGTCCATCGCTTCGCGTCCGCCTGCCCCAGCCGCTTCAAGAGCCGCCATGCTTCGATCACGCTGGCGTCGTTCCAGATTCCATCGACCGTGGCAGGCGGAACATTTTTGTCTGCGGCATCGAGCACTTGCACCTTGAGCAGGTCCCATGAAGCGACGATCCCTCGAAGGACTCGGGGTCCCTTGAGTTTCAGGTTTGCCACGACTTCAGGTACCGCCGTGGGCGCCGCATCCTGCGCCGCAAAGGCCGCTTCTGAAGGAGTTTGCGCGGGACTCGCGCGAGAAGTTGCAAGCACAAACAAGAGCAGCCCGAGAAGCATGCGAGGCAGATTGTGCGTCATGACCAAATGGCTCCTGAGAAGGTGCCGCGGCAGGGCCGCGCCTAGACTTCGCCCACACCTTTGAGAGTTTACGAAGGAATCGCATATCCGACCTGCGCTGATCGCCGAAAAGAGGAGTGGATTCGCCACTTTGCTTCCTCGGAGTTCCACCCCTTGAGGCGAGATGGCGAACACTAGGGCGGAGCCTCTAGTAGAAATTGTAGAACAAGGCATGGCAATTGCGCCTTGTCCTAGCATCCGATGAGTAGACCGGACGGATCCGGTGAAGCTGGAGCGCACTCCGCATACGCGCGGAGGGCAGAAAGTGAGTGAGTGATGTTTGAGCGACTTACCGACCGTGCACGCAAGGTGATGGCCCTCGCGAATCAAGAGGCCCAGCGGCTCAATCATGAGTACATCGGGACCGAGCACATCTTGCTCGGCCTCGTCAAAGAGGGATCTGGCGTTGGCGCCAATGTCCTCAAGAACCTTGACATCGATCTGCGCAAGGTGCGGCTCGAAGTGGAGAAGCTCGTCAAGAGTGGCCCAGAAATGGTCACGATGGGCAAACTCCCACAAACACCACGCGCGAAGAAGGTCATCGAGTACGCGATCGAGGAGGCGCGCAACCTCAACCACAACTATGTCGGTACCGAGCACCTCCTGCTTGGCCTGCTGCGCGAGCACGACGGTGTCGCTGCGCAGGTGTTGATGAATCTTTCGCTCAAGCTTGAAGAGGTCCGCGAGGAAGTCCTCAACCTCCTCGGCGCAGGTGCTGAGAGCGAAGAGCAAACCGCTTCACCACAGGAACCGCAAGAAGGCCCCCTCGGCGGCGGACCTGGTGCGGGCATGGGACAAGGCGCGCCTGGCGAAAGCGGTACGGCACGGCGACCCACCAAGAGTAAGACCCCAGCACTCGATAGCTTCGGGCGAGATCTCACGGAACTCGCGAAGTCCGGCGAACTCGATCCTGTGATTGGTCGCGCCAACGAAATCGAGCGCCTGGTTCAGGTGCTTTGCCGTCGCACGAAGAACAATCCTGTGTTGCTTGGGGAAGCGGGCGTTGGCAAGACGGCCATTGTCGAAGGCCTTGCGCAGCGAATCGTGGATCAAGAAGTGCCTGATTTGCTGCACGATCGGCGGCTGGTGGTCCTCGACCTTGCCCTCATGGTCGCCGGAACCAAGTATCGCGGTCAGTTTGAAGAGCGTATCAAGGCGGTGATGAACGAAGTCCGCCGTGCGAAGAACATCATTCTGTTCATCGATGAACTGCACACGCTCGTCGGCGCAGGCGGCGCAGAAGGCGCAATCGATGCGTCGAATGTCCTCAAGCCCTCGCTCGCCCGTGGCGAGATTCAGTGCATCGGCGCGACGACTTACGACGAGTATCGCAAGTATGTCGAAAAGGACGCGGCGCTCGAACGGCGCTTTCAGTCCATCGCGGTGGAACCACCCAATGCCGAGCAGTCGCTCGAGATCCTCAAGGGAATTCGTCCCAAGTACGAGCAGCATCACCGCGTGAAGATCACGGACGAAGCGCTCCGGACCGCCGTTGAACTCAGCGGTCGCTACATCCCCGGCCGCGTGCAACCTGACAAGAGCATCGACGTCATCGATGAAGCCGGCGCCCGATTGCGGCTTCGATCGATGGTGAAGCCGCCCGACCTTGCGGACCTCGAGCAGAAGATCGAAAAACTCGCGATCGAAAAGGACGAAGCCGTCAAGAACGCGGACTACGAACGCGCCGCGCAGTTGCGCGACTCTGCCGACAAGTACCGCAAGGACAAAGAGAAGGTCCAAGCAGAGTGGAAGGAACGCATGACCGAAACGGTCGGCACCGTCGATGAAGAGATCATCGCCGAGGTCGTCTCGAAGATGACCGGTGTGCCGTTGACTCGGTTGGAGAAGTCTGAGTCCGAGCGCCTCCTCGCGCTTGAAAAGGAACTCCACAAGTCTGTCGTCAGTCAGGATGACGCGGTGAAGGCCGTCGCTCGCGCCATTCGCAAGGCGCGCGCGGGCTTGAAAGACCCCCGTCGTCCGATGGGATCCTTCATCTTCGTGGGACCCTCTGGCGTTGGAAAGACCCTTCTCGCGAAGGCACTCGCAGAGTTCATGTTCGGCGACGCTGATTCCTTGATCTCGCTCGACATGAGTGAGTACATGGAGAAGCACACCGTCAGTCGGCTCGTTGGCGCACCTCCCGGATATGTCGGATTCGAGGAAGGCGGTCAACTGACCGAGCGCATTCGTCGTCGCCCCTACGCCGTGCTGCTCCTTGATGAAGTGGAGAAGGCACATCCTGATGTCTTCAACATGCTCCTGCAGATGATGGAAGAAGGACGGCTGACCGACAGCTTCGGCCGCCATGTCGACTTCCGCAATGTCATCCTGATCATGACTAGCAACCTTGGCGCGGATGTCATCAAGGGTGGCGCGTCGTTCGGCTTCGGCAAGCGCGCGGAAGTGCAAGACTACGAGAAGATGAAGAAGGCGCTCATGGGCGAAATCGAGAAGTTCTTCCGTCCGGAATTCATCAACCGCGTCGACGATGTGATCGTCTTCCGCCCGCTCTTGAAGGACGATCTCAACACCATCATTGAGTATGAACTCAGCAAGGTCCGCAAGCGCCTCGAGGAGAAACAGCTGCGACTGAGCATCGATCAGTCCGCGAAGGACTTCCTTATCGAGAAGGGCTACAACCCAGACTACGGCGCGCGACCGCTCCGTCGTGCATTGGGAACCTACATCGAAGATCCGCTCGCCGAGAACCTCCTGATGGGTGAGTACAAGGCTGGTGACGAGATTCTCTGCACGCGCAAGGAAGGCGCGGACTACCTCGCCTTCACCGTGGCGGTGACCGCTCTTGCGGAAGCCATTCCCGATGCAGGAACGAATGGTGAGGAACCAAAGGTCCTCGCCGACAACGCCCACTGAATCGAACCCAATTCCAACTTCACTCCACCGGCGTCCTGAAGGGCGCCGGTGTTGCGTTGCGAACACGCATTGGCGCGCCACGGCCGTCGCGCATCCCTACCAGATCCCCCCCAGTTTCAATCCATCTGGCTCGGTGATGATCTCGACCGTCTTGAGTTTGAACTCCGCGCCCTTCGCAATCTGGGGCGAGAGTTCGATCGTCATGCACCCACCCCCGTGATTGCGCATCACCGCACTCGAACTTGAGAGGCCGAAGCTCATGCGATTGAGGAGCATCAGTGCGTCGCCTCGATGGCGCACGCACCACTCAACAAACTGATCCTGCGCCGCCGTCGCGTTCTCGCCTCGCGCGTACGAGGCAGCCTCTGCACGATTCCTCACCCCCGAAGCGACGAGTTGCTGCCAGAGCTCCACATACCGCTCATCACGCAGGCATGCCATTGTGTTGGCGACCACATGCGCAGGAATCATTGCGCGAAGTTGCACCGTCCCATCCTCGCGTTGCTCCCATGGCGCGAATGCCTTGGCATCCGCGTCAAGCGAAATCAAAGGTGCATCACCACGCTGCTCGGCCTTGATTTGCGCGAATTCTTCTTCACTCACGAACTTCAGGATGCGGCCATCCGGAAGCACCACTTCATCAGGCACCTCCGCTCCGCCTTCGCGCATGTAGGCCGCGACCGGTCGATAGACGATGCGAGGCTGCGAACACCCCGACCCGAAGAGCATCACGCAACTCCATCCGAGCAAGCACGACGCGAGGGCGCGGCTGTTCACGCGGGGACTCCGACACTCCCACGCGGGGTGACCATTGGTTCGGGCTGATGCCGCTGCCACACGCTGTGCGCAAGATATCGATCGAGCGTCGCGGGGAAGTCGGTTCGCGTGTGCGTACCACGCGACTCTTCACGCCACGACGCCGCGCGAGCGACGAGTGCACCAGCCGTCAAGAGATTCTGTAGTTCCCACCCCTGCTCATCATCGAAGATCTTGTCGAGCGAGTACCGCGACCAGAACGCGATCATGTCGAGCGCACCTTCGAGTCCCGCGCCGGTGCGCACAATGCCCACATTGCGCCACATCGCACTGATCAGGCTCGCACGAGAGTCGGCAAGGTCGAGTTCAGCGCGACCACTCGGGCGGATATCACTCACAATGCGTGCTGGAATTCGTTGCTTGGGTTCGAGCGCAGCGGCCGCGCCCGCGCGGCGGCCGAAGACGAGTCCCTCAAGAAGCGAGTTGGACGCCAATCGATTCGCGCCATGCAATCCGTTCCACGCCGCTTCACCGGCGGCGAAGAGTCCATCCACACTCGTTCGACCATCGAGATCCGTGACCACCCCGCCGATCGTGTAGTGCGCGGCCGGCGTGACCGGAATCAGATCACGCCCTGGATCGATGTCGTAACCGGCAAGCATGCGCGCAAGGCCAGGAAATCGCGCTCGGAATCCTTCCGTTCCCATCGCCTTGGCATCAAGGAACACGCAGGCATCCGGCGCACGCGCGAGGTGCTCAATGATTCCGCGACTTACGATGTCGCGAGGCGCGAGCTCCGCGAGCGGATGCAAACCTTCCATAAACCGGCGCCCACTACGATCGACGAGTTTCGCGCCCTCTCCGCGCACCGCTTCCGAAATCAGGCTACGAGGCGCACCCGCGATGTACAGCGCCGTTGGATGAAACTGCGCGAACTCCATGTCCGCAATCTGTGCGCCCGCGCGCCACGCCATCGCGACGCCGTCCCCGGTGGCGATGCGTGAGTTTGTGGTCTCTCGCCAGAGTTGGCCAACGCCTCCGCTCGCGAGAACGACCGAACGAGCCCAGATGATCTGCAGACCATACTTCGGGTGATGCGTGATCGCGCCAAGCACCCGTTCCTCTCCACCCTTGCCCTGTCCCGCCGTCAACAGATCGAGCGCGAAACATTGCGCAAAGATGCGAATCGCGGAAGCCGTGCTCGTCGCCGACAACAGCGTGCGGGCGAGCTCCTTCCCAGTCGCGTCGCCATCGCTGTGCACAATCCGGCGTCGGTGATGTCCGCCTTCGCGCGCAAGCGAGAGCGCGCCATCGCGGTCGCAATCAAAGCGCATACCGTGCTCTGCAAGAAACGCAATCGCGCGAGGCCCTTCAGCGACGAGCGCTTCGACGGTCGCACGCGTGCAAAGGCCAGCGCCGGCAACCATCGTGTCTTCCACATGTTCGCTGGCGGAATCCTCGGGTGACAACACCGCCGCAATACCTCCCTGCGCCAGGGCGGTGTTTGAACGGTCGAGCGCACCCTTCGCGAGCACAATGACCTCGCCACTCGCGCTCGCTTCAAGCGCGGCGCGCAAGCCAGCGACGCCGCCGCCGATGACCAGAACATCCGTAAAGATCTGGGGCAACAACTGCGACCGGAACGGAATCAGGTAACGACGATCGGAGAATGAGTCACTGGCGTACTGCACGGGGAATCATCACTTGGTTGTCGATGGCACATTCGGCGCGAGATACGGCGCGAGATACAGTTGGCTCGACTTGCCTTCGTTGCGCTGACCAGTCCACAGCAGCCACTTGCCATCGGGAGAGAACGCTGGAAGTACATCTGCCCCTCCCGCCTCCGTCACGCGTCGGCGCATCGCAATTCCGCCCGGCGCGGTGGGAAGCAAGATCTCAAAGACTTCGTAATTACTGTGGCCAATCTCGCTTGATGCGTAGACGATCGACTGTCCATCGGGGCGAAAGAACGGACACCAATTCACATGTTCATTGGCCGTCAGTTGTCGCTCGTTCGTCGCGCCATTGAGCGCGCCATCACTCGTGAACACGAGGTCCGCAATGTAGACTTGCAGCAAGCTGTCGCCATTGCGATCCGAGCGATAGACGATTTGCTTTCCGTTGGGAGAAAAGAATGGACCGCCGTCGTAGCCCTTCGCCATCACAAGAGGCGTGCGGACACCAGTCTTCAGATCCCGAACAAAAATGTCGCCTTCACCAGTCTCGAGGGAACAGAACAAGAGGAATCGACCATCGGGCGAAATGCTTCCCTCCGCCACGTACGCCTGCGCGTTTCCCTCAAGGATGTGCAACGGAGCTGCCGTTCCATCCGCCTCGGCGAGATCCACTTCGACGATGCGCATCTCGCGAGGAAAACTCCACCGGTACCGGCTGGTCCCTCGCTGATATCCCGGTGCTTCCTCGGCGACCGGTGGCGTGAGCGTGGATGCGAAGAGAAGCGTGTTCGGTTTCGTGGGATGAAACCAACCGCAGGTGTTCGCCGAACCCTTGGGGCTCACGCGCGTGATGTTGGCAATCCCCGTCGGCTGCTGCTTTGCGTCAAACTCGAGATCCGCAACAAACATCGAGTAGAAGTCGTCCGCGACCGCGCCCTCGGCGGGTCGTTCAATCGCCTGAAAGACGATCTTTCTTCCATTGGGGGAAAAATAGTTCTCTCCGGCCTTGAGGAACCGCTCTGGATTCGTCAGTTGCAGCGCCGGACCGACGCCAGGCTCCGGCGCGGGAGTTTGCGGTGGCACCCCAAACACACGCACGAAACACAGAACAGACGCGAGCCAAAAAGGAGCAACGACGAACATGGGTCGACTAGTGTACCCACGCACATGTATGGCTCAGGCTACAACATTCTCTACTCCGACGAGGAAATCGTCATCTGCGACAAGGCGTCCGGGTTACTGACCGTTCCCGGAATCGGACCGAGCAAAGCCGATTGCCTGATTTCCCGCGTGAAGAGCCAGTTTCCCGATGCGCGCATTGTGCATCGGCTCGACATGGACACCTCCGGCGTGCTCGTGCTCGCGCGCAACGCTGACTCTCATCGTGAACTTTCGCGGCAGTTTGAATCGCGGGAAACGGCGAAGTTCTACCTCGCCGTTGTCGATGGGTCGCCCAAACTGGACGACGGCGAAGTCGATCTTCCACTGCGGAAGCAAGCGCAAGGCACCGCGATTCACATCGTTGATTTCGAACTCGGCAAGCCCAGCGTTACTCGTTGGCGCGTCCTCGAACGATATCCATCGGAGAGACTCGGTCGCCCGACCACACTCCTTGAACTTGAGCCAAAGACCGGTCGGAGTCATCAACTGCGCGTGCACTTGAAGGCGATTGGACACCCAATCGTCGGTGACCACTTCTACTCACCCAATGAAGTGGCGATGCTCACGCCGAGATTGATGCTCCACTCCGCACGCCTTGAGTTCACACATCCGGTCTCGAAAGATCGCGTGTCGTTTGCCGCCGCGCAGCCCTGGTGAATCCGCCGCTACGGCTCAAGCGTTCCGTTGGCACGCACGGCGAACTTGATGTCGTCACGATTGGACGGAATGCCATCTGGGCCGCAACTGACGATCGTCGCGACAGCGCCATTCTTTCCACCATCAATGATCAGCATCCGTTTGCCCCATGCATCAAGCTGCTGGGCGGTTGTGGCATTGTCACACACGCTCGTGGCGCTTCGTCCTCCGCGCACCGCATCGGCGAGCAGGACGCCGAGCTTCTCGGCGATCGCGCGGGAAGCTTCTTCCGCGGTCGCTTCGATAGCGTCTCGCATCGGATTGCCATCGTCGCCACGGCGTCGGTCGTTCGTGATGCCGAAGGAAGACTTCGAAATCTCCTGTGGGAATGCGTTGTCGGTAAGATCGGCGTCGGCGATCTGCCGCCGCTTGTCAAGGGTGACCCGCACCAGCGGAGACTTTGACACGATCAACTTCGAAACGCGACGGGGGTCGAACTTCCAGAGTTCGGCGGGGAGGATGATCGACTCGCATGATCCGTCCGCAAACTCGAGCGCGAGCGGAAGCGGCGTCACGAGTCCCCCGTCATTGCGGAAGCGCACGACGCTCAAACAAAGCGTTGACTGCAGGAGTGCGCGATCTTCCGCAGTGAGTTTCTCCGCGAACTCGACGAACCTCTGCTGATCATCGGGACTCACCGCGAACGCGTCGAAACTTGAGTAGAAATCCTGAAGCTCCGGAAATCGCTTGTCGCGTGGCGGTCTTGCGGCGTTCATCGCCGCGTTGGCTTCCTCAGAAAGCGTGGGTGCGAGCGCATCGCGTTCGGCGCGAGCGATGGCCTTTTCGGCCGCCGGGTCGGCAGACTTGATGCGCAGGGCCACGACTTCCTCAATCCCGACATCCACATGGCGGGTGTCGTAGAACCAAGCACGCCAGAACCAATCGAGATCAACACCAGACGCATCTTCCATCGTGCGAAAAAAATCCGCCGGTTCAGGACGCTTGAACGCCCATCGGCGGCAGTACTCGCCAAAGGCAAAGTCGAAGTTCGCTCGACCCAGGACGGTCTCCCGAAGTACATTCAGCGCCGTCGCGGGCTTTGCATAAGCATTCGGGCCAAGTCTCGCGATCGATTCAGAGTTGGTCATGATCGGCGGCTCGCCAGGCGTTGTCATGTACTCCACGATCTTGTGTGGCTCACCTCGTCCGGATTCGTATCTCTCCGACCACTCTTGCTCCGCGAGATACTGGCAGAAAGTATTGAGCCCCTCATCAAGCCAAGTCCACTGCCGTTCATCACTGTTGATGATCATCGGGAACCAATTGTGCCCGACCTCATGAATAACGACGCCGATGAGTCCCTTCTTCGTGCCCTCGGAGTAAGTCCCGTCCTTCTCTGGACGCGGCCCGTTGAAGCAGATCATCGGATACTCCATGCCACCCACGGGGCCATTCGCGCTTATCGCAACGGGGTACGGATACGGCAGTGCATGGCGGGAATACGAATCAATCGTGTGCGCCACAGCGTGGGTGGAGTACTTCGACCACAACGGTTCGGCTTCGATTGGATAGACGCTCATCGCAAGCGCCACTCGGTCGGTGCCTGGAATAGGCGCGCGCGCGGCGTCCCACAGATAAGCCGGACTCGCGGCAAATGCGCAGTCTCGCACCTGCTTGGCTGCGAAGCGCCAAGTCTTCGTGGTGCTCGGCCGCGCTGCGCGAAGTGCTGCCGCATCTTCCGCGCTCGTGATCATCACGGGTTGCTCGCTCAACCGCGCCTTCGCCAATCGCACTTGCTGCTCCGCAGTCAAGACCTCCGATGCATTCACCAACTCTCCGGTCGCGATCACTGTCCAGTTCGAAGGCACCGTCACGCTGAGGTTGAAGTCCCCAAACTCCGTCGTGAACTCTCCGCGACCAAGAAACGCCTTGTGCTGCCAGCCATTAACGTCGGTGTACGCGGCCATGCGCGGAAAAAACTGCGCCATCTCGACGATCGGCGCGTTGTCCGAGGCGAGAAACTCACTATTGGATCGCTGATGCTCGACGCGAACATCGACGATCGGAAAGGACCACTCCACATCAAACGCCAACGACTCGCCGCTGAGGAGTTCCGTGGGAAGGTCGACTCGCATCATCGTGTCCACCACTGTGAATGGAAGAGCCGCGCCCGACGCAAGTGCGACGCGCGAAATCGTGTAGCCGCCCTCCCATGACTGCTTGCGCGTCAATCCCTCTAACCAGCGCAGGCCTTGATCCTGTGTGAAGTCGGGCGAAGGCTGCGACAATTCACCTCTCGATTGCCAGTCGAATCGATTCTGATCCAGTTGCAACCAGAGGTAACGAAGATCGTCCGGTGAGCGGTTGTGATAGGTGATGCGCTCCTTGCCTGTTGCGCTCGATGCATCCGCAAGCACGGTGACGGCGATGTCGTGATCCGCTTGCTGCTGCCAGTAGGCGCGGCCGGGCGCGCCAGACGCGCAGCGCGCATCGTTGGGCGTTGGAAGGATCTCTTCGAGTTGTCGGAACGAGTCGATGAACTCCGCTCGCGCCGGTGGATTCAAACCGCCCGCGTGCGTGCGCCCGCGATCGATAGTCGTGTCCGGCGGGTGCGACGCACAGGTCACGGCGACGAGGAGCGCAAGCGATGGAATCGCAGTCATCTTCGCGATGATACGAAAGCCCTGATCCTTTCGCCGTATCTGCCGCAAACGCAATGGACTTCCACTCCTACCCAAAGAGCGCGGCGCGAACGCCGCGATCCTTCAGACGCTTTCCGGAAATCCCCGCGCCATGTGCGCCGAGAAAACGACCGATGGCCATGATTGGGAAGTACAGGCGGTATAGGTGGTACCGAAGGTAGAAGACGCGTGGGAAACCAGTTCCGGTGAACGCCGCCTCGGACCAACTTCCTGACGCGTCTGAATCGGGATTCGTGATCGGGTCCATCGCACTCGCATCATCGAGTTGGGTTCGACAAAGCCAATCGATTGCGCGCCGCGCGTCGAGGTCATCCTTTCCGAACACCTCAAGCAACAGCATGGCGCCCCACGCAGTTTGGCTCGCGGTCGACACGCCTTGGCCCTTCCTCGACGCGTTGTCATACGCCGCGCAACTTTCGCCAAAGCTCCCGTCCGATTTCTGCACAGACTTGACCCACGCGCCCGCGCGCTGCACCCAGGGCTCGGATGCGCTCACGCCGCAACGAAGTGGACCGATGACCGCTTGCCAAGTTCCGTAGAGATAGTGGACCCCCCATCGACCAAAGAAAGATCCATCCACCTGCTGATGGGCGGTGATGTACGCGATCGCGTCGCGCACGCTCGCGTGCTCGCCATGCATGCCATGCCACGCAAAACACTCAAGAACTCGTCCAGTGATGTCCGGGCAGGAAGGATCCTGCATCGCATTGTGATCGGCAAAGGGCACGCACTCGAGTATCGGCCGATGCTCGGTGCGATCAAACGCTGCCCAACCGCCATCGTCGTTCTGCATTTTGAGGAGCCACGCGACGCCGCGGGAACTCGCTGCCTTCGCGTGAAGCTCTCCGGTTCGATACAGCGACATCGCGACCATCGCGGTGTCATCGCAATCGGGGTAGAACGCGTTGTTGTATTCAAAGCACCATCCGCTTGGATGCCCATCGGCATGGAGGTTGGAAGCCCAATCCCCTCGATGCATGCACTCCTTCGATCGCAACCACGCGGACGCGCGCTGCACAACCTCGTCGGTCGCATCGAATCCGCAATCCGCGAGCGCGCTCAAGGCAATGCCGGTATCCCAGACCGGAGAGAAGCATGGTTGCACGCGCAATGGCGCCTCAGGACCAACCCCGACTCGCACGATGAGTGCGTCAAGATCCCGTTCCGCCCGCACGACGAGAGGATCACTCCGTGCATATCCCATCGCGTGCAGCACGATTTGCCAATACACCATCGGTGGGAAAATCGCGCCCAATCCGTCGGTTGCGGCTGCGCCATCTTGTCCCGCCCTTGCATGCATCCACGCAAATGCCCGATTGACCGATCCCTGCCGCCAGGCAAACGGACCAAACCGGTGCGCCCACTTCAGCAAACGATCGACCTTCAAGAACCTCGCTCCCCACGCGCCCTTGATTCGCCGCGTCGCTTTCATCCGATGACGAGCAACATGATCCACGAAGAGTTCATCGATGCAGAGCGCCGAAGGGAGCACGCGCGTCGGTCGGCGCATTGAAACAATCGCGAGCGGGAGAATCATCGTGCGACTCCACGCGCTCACCTTCTCAAGGTGAAAGAAGCACCACTTCGGCAAATCGATGATTTCCGGCGGAATGCACGGCACCGCGTCCCAAGAAATCTGCCCGAGTGCCGCGAGATAAAAATTCGTGAAGGAGTTGCATGACTCCGCGCCTCCTGCTTGGCGAATGCGTGCACACGCCCGCTGCATGTGTGGATCGGAGGGCGCATCGCCAAACAGTTTCAAACAGAAGTACGCCTTGACCGTCGCCGAGAGATCCATTGGCGCATCGGGATACGCGCCCCACGAACCATCTCCGCGCTGCTGACTGCGAAGGTACGCAACCATGCGCTGAAGCAAATCCGCGCTTGAGCCGTCCGCAAGCGGCGCTGACTCTTGCGCGAGGATCCACTTCATCAAGAGGTACTCACTCTGCAGGATCGAATCCCCCTCGAGTTCGCCCCGCCAATGTCCATCCGGCCGCTGCAGGCGTGTCAACGCATCCACAGCCCGCTCGAGGTGCGTTTCCATTTGCGCAATCGAATCCCGTGACAAAGCATCAGAGGGGTGCATCGAATCGTGGCTCAGAATTTGTCGAGTTCGCGAATGGGAACGGCGCGGTGTTCGCGCGCGCTGCGGATCGCCGCCTCCAAGACGCACTGGGTCTTCAGCGCATCTTCGAAGTCCGGCAGCGGGACGATACTCGCACCGCCGCCAAGCACCGCGGCAATGTCGGCAGCCTGACTCACGAAGCCATGCTCGTAGCCGACGACATGCGCGGCGGGCCAGTAGTGACCACCATACGGATGACTCGCATCGGTACACATGATCCGACTCCAGCCGCGAAGCTTGGCCTCGAGCGTGTGATCCCACCACTGCAGTTCATTCATGCGCTCGAAGTCGAACTTCACGCTGCCATATTCACCGTTGATTTCGATCATGTTGCGATTCTGATTGCCCGTCGCCAAACGCGTCGCCTCAAAGCTCGCGATTGCGCCATGCTTGAATCGCGCGAGAAAGAGGACCGCATCATCAACCGTCGACTTGCCCGAACGCTTCGCCGATGCCTTGTTCCCCTTCAACTTCTTGCTCGCGCCGAGCGCCTCTGTGTTCGCCGCGACAATTGCGCGTTCTTTGATGAAGGTCTCTTCGATCGCGCCCACGACGTCCACAATCTCATCCCCGGTGATGAATCGAGCCATGTCGATCAAATGCGCGTTGAGATCGCCATGCGCACCAGAACCGGCTTGATCCGACTGAAAGCGCCAAAGCAGTGGCGTGTCTGGTCCACCCCAATCTTGGAGATAGCTCGCGCGAACATGGAAGATGCGCCCAAGCTTCCCCTCCTTCACCAATCGGTGCGCAAGGGCGACGGCGCCGCAACGGCGATAGTTGAACCACACGAAGGTCTGGATGCCCTTCTTTTTCGCCGCACGCGCAGCAAGCACCATGCGCTTGGCGTCGGCGAGTGTGCTTGAAAGCGGCTTCTCACACGCGACATGCTTGCCGGCTTCAAGACTGGCAATCGACATTTCTGCATGAAGGTGATTCGGCGTCGAAACATCAACGAGATCAACATCCCCGTCCTGCAAGACCTCGCGCCAGTCCGTCGACGCGCGCGACCAACCCCAACGCTGCGCGAAAGCATCAGTCTCGGCGGCGTTCCGCCCCGCAGCCACGATCATGCGTGGTGGGCGCTTGAGTTCGAAGAACTGCGCGCACTTTCCCCATGCGTTGGAGTGCGCGCGGCCCATGAATTTTGTTCCCAGCAGTGCGACGCCAAGCCCGAGGCGTGTCGAAGTCGACGCTTGCCCAACGGGACTTGGATGCGGACTGGTTTGCCTTGCCTTCTGCGACATGCTGATACTCCAAATTCGCTGAACTGCCGCAACCACGACAGGCTCCATCCGTTCGAGGTTGGCGAAGCGTAGAGTTTACGAGATCCGTATGCTAAACGCCGATTCTTGCGACATCGAGCATCGCCCTCTCCGGGTCCACCTTTGATTGAGACGCACTTATGACTGATAGCAACGCATCGCCATTCGCCTCGACCGCTCCCTCCACCTCCGCCCAACTCGCGGCAAGAATGGTCAACCTCGAAAATGCGCTCGGTGTGGAACTCGCGCGCGCACGCAGCGAGGCACGCCGCTGGAAGGGTGTCGCGATCGCGATGACGACGCTCCTTTGCACGGGATTCCTCGGTTTCTCCCGCATGGATCAGGAGGTTTCTCCTCTGCTGCAGACGCGGCGACTCGAAGTGGTTGACAGTCAGAATCGCGTGGTGTTCCTCGCCACGGCCGCTCCCGATGGAGGACGGCTCGACCTATGGAACAAGAGTGGGCAGAATGTGCTTCGTGCGAGCGCAACGATTGGCGGCGGCGACTTGGCGATTTGGAACTCCAACGGAGACCTCGCCATGGCCGCGTCTGCTGCGCGCGCAGGTGGTCGCGTCGAAGTTTCCACCGCAGGTCGCGGAAGCGCGACACTTGCGTCCAACGATGAAGGCGGTGCGATCGCATTGAGCAATGCGCGCGGGCACGCGGTCTTCGGCGCGAGTGCGAGCTCCGCTGGGGCCGCGCTGCGCATTGGTGACGGAGAGAATCGTGATGCGATGGTCCTCGGTTCGGGCGCAGATGGTGGAAGTCTCGCCATCAGTTCCGCAAAGGGCGGCATCGTCGGGCGAATGCGCGCGGGCGTGGATGGCGCGGAGTTCGATCTCGCATCCCCCGATGGTGCGCGCCGGATCGCGGCACGCGCCAATGTCGCTGAGTGCTTTGTTCTCGCGGGCGATCAGACAGGAGCAGCACGGCTCGCCACCGATAGCGAAGGCGCAACGGTTGGAGTGCTGAGCACCAGTGGGCAGTCGCTGGTCGAACTCGAAGGCAGCAAGGAAGGCGGCGCGCTGATTTGCCGCACAACCAACGGCGATGCACTGCTGTTCGCGGGAGCGACCGCGGGGGAATCGACCGGCGGAACATTCCAACTCTTCAACTCGGCCAAGGTCCCCGTCTTCGCGGTTGCCGCCAATGCCGACGGCGCGGGACGATTCGCCATCGCAAGTGGCGAAGGCAACGCCGTCATCGTGGCTGAAGGTGGCAAGGATGACGGAGCGTCCCTCCTACTCGCCCGAAACGGCAAGCGTGCCGTCACACTCGTTTCCGCACCGACTGGAGGTTTGATTTCGATTTCAAATGCGACCGGTGCTCCGGTGGTCGCCGCAGGCGTTGCGGCGGACGCGCCGGGCGGCGCGCTCGTCCTTCGGAATGCGCAAGGTAAGGACCTCGCGCGCATCGGCACGAATGAAAAGGGATCAGGTGATCTCGTCATCTTCAACGCCGATGGGACGGAGAAGAAGAGCTTCGCCGCCTCCCGCTGAGTTTGTCTCCACCAAATCAGGATTCAACTATGGTTCTCCAATCGACCGCGCTCGTCCTCCTCACGCTCCTTTCGAACCCCGCGCTGCAGGATGGCGTTGCCGCACCGATCCCAACGCCAAGCAGCGGCGCGCCCGCAAGCGACGTCTTTCCGGAATCGTGGTTCTGGCGCATCGGCAACACTGCGCAGAAGCACCTCGAGATGACAGGGAAACCTGCACCTACGCTTGAATTGAAGGAATGGCGCGGAGAGGCGCAAGACCTCTCCAAACTCAAGGGAAAGGTCGTGGTGATCGATTTCTGGGCGACTTGGTGTCCGCCTTGCCGCGCCGCGATTCCAGAGAATGTCTTGATGGCAAAAGAGCTTGGCGAGAAGGGCCTCGTTGTGATCGGTGCGCACGAACCGAGCCGAGGCGTAGAAAAACTCGACGCGATGATCGCCGAGAAAGCGATGACGTATCCCAACGCAGTTGCCACCCCCGCGACGATCGCGGCGTGGAATGTTTCGTTCTATCCCACCTACGCGATCATCGATCGCGCGGGCATCGTTCGCGCAATCGGCGTGCAACCAGAGTTCGTTCGCCGCATCGCCGAACGCCTCCTCTCCGAGGATGCTCCGAGTAGTGTGAAGCCAACCAGTCCTGCTCCGGCGGTCGCCCCTCCGGCATCGGCAACCCGACCGGACGGCGCTCAACTTGAGGGCGACACCGCGCATCGAAAGTTGATGGACAAACTCACCGCGCTCGACACTGCGCCCGCTCTCGACGTGGATGGATTTGTCAATGGCGCTGCAGTCACCCTCGAATCCCTCAAGGGCAAGATCGTCGTGCTTGATTTCTGGGCCACCTGGTGCCCGCCATGCATTGCAAGCATTCCAAAGAACAACGCACTCGCCGAGAAGTACGCGATCGATGGCGTCGTCGTCCTCGGTGTTTGTGCGAAACGAGGCAGCGAAAAGATGGTCGCGACCATCAACGAACGAAGCATCGCCTACCTCTGCTGCATCGACGCTTACGGAAAGTCGGCGAAGGCCTACGGCAACGACGGGTTTCCTGACTACCACATCATCGGGCGCGATGGGCGAATCTTCGCCGCCGATGTGAAGAACGCAAGCGTAGAGGATGTCCTCAAGCTCGCCATCGCCGCGCACTGAATGGGAGGCTAGGCAATCGCGCGAAGTTCTCGATCGAGAAGATCCTGCGTCTTCGCCGCTTCGAACATCGAGACTGGCGCTTCAAGCGAGCCCGCATCAATCGCATTCAGAAGTGCGCACACTTCGCCGTCGTATCCCGTTCCGGCCGCGACCGTGACCGCGTCTTCGACACCTCCAACACGCAGCACAAGCTCCCGCTCACGACCGAGGCGGAAGTCGATCGTTCCCCGTTCACACTCCACGACGGCGGACATGACGAACGCGAAGTCTGGATCATCGATCCACGCACCCTCCGCAGTCACCCGCAATCCGCCCGCGAATCCATACTCGGCGACGATGTGACGCCGACTACCCGTCGCGCGCACGGACGATGGTTCACCGAACGCAGCGCGCACAAAGTCCGCGTCGTGAATATGCAGATCAATCGCGGCACCGCCGGACCGCGCGTCATCAAGGTAAAAATTCTGGCTCCAGCGCGGGGCCTGCCCCATCCGCTGAAACCGAGCACGCAGCGGAAGCCCAAACCGCGCTGCGCGAATCGCGTCTCGCATCCAAACCCAACTCGGCCAGAACCGCATGCAATGCGCGGGCATCGCAAGAAGTCCGCGTTCGCGAGCAGCTTCGCCGATCGCGCGAATCGCGGCTGGATCGAGCGAGACGGGCTTCTCGACGAGCACATGCTTTCCCGCCGCGAGCGCTGCGAGCGCAAGTTGCACGTGCGAATCGGTCGGCGTCGTGATCGACACGAGATGGATGGACCGATCGTCGAGCAACGCCTCCACGCAGGGTGCCTGCTGCGCCGACGCGAGCGCAATCGCCGCGCCCGCACTTCCAGTCTCAATGTTGTTGGCTGCAGCCACCGCCGCGAGCGCGTTGGGGTTCTGATCAAAGACCGATACGATGCGTGCACGCCCACTCGCCGCGTAGGCCGCCGCGTGCGTTCGACCCATGAATCCGAGGCCAATGAGACCCACGCCGATTTGTGCTGGCGAGTTGGCAGGCATGGGTGAATCCAATGCAGTCGCACTCAAACGATGGGTTGAAAAGTCGCGCCCGACTCGACATAGAAGTTCATCAGCGCGCCGAGTTCCATTTCCGCCGCCGCCTGCGACGCAGTCAAGGACACCCACATCGGGACGATCGCTTCAATGAGCAGCGCGTTGCCCGCAAGGTCGATCTCTCGAATCTTTCCCTGCACGATGCGAGGCGAACCGATCAGCGGTTCTATGAATTCACCCCCGCCGTGCGCGTGATGCATCTTCTGCGCGCGAGCTCGAATGTTGCCCTCAATGCGAGAGCCAACCGCGACAGGGCACGCGGTCTTCGCCGGAAGGTCAAAGGTCAGCGCGTACTCGGTCGACACGGGACGGATGACGATGCACCCACCAGCGGCACGAAGTAACTCCGCTCTACAAATCGTCGGAAAACGAGGGCTCTCTACAGTCATGGGGACAGAGTGTAGCGAGGAGCCGAGCGGAGAAAATTCTCCATGAGCTTCGGACCCTCAAGGGTCAGAAAACTCTCGGGATGAAACTGCACTCCGTCCATCGGGGCACTTCCCTCGGGAGCTTTCCATCGAAGCGCCATGACTTCACCCCGCGCGGTCCACGCGCTGACTTCAAACTCTGCGGGTACCGTCGCGCGATCCACGACGAGCGAGTGGTATCTCGTGGCGATAAATGGATGCCCGAGTCCCGCAAAAATCCCACGGCCATCGTGTTCAAGGGGACTCGTCTTGCCATGGACGGGAATGTCGTTGCGACGCACGAGCATGCCGTGGCAATCGCCAATCGTTTGGTGCCCCAGGCACACGCCGAGGATGGGAATCCTGCCCTTGAAACGACGGATCAGCGCCGCGGAAATCCCCGCTTCCTTGGGAGTGCAGGGGCCAGGGGAAATCACGAGGTACTCAGGCTGCAGCGCTTCGACTTCCTCGACGGTGATGCGATCATTTCGCACCACCGTCACGGCGAGCGATCCATCTAACTCACCAAACCTCTGGACAAGGTTGAAGGTGAAGGAGTCGTAATTGTCAATCAAGAGCAGCACGGCGCGGATCGTAGCGGAATCGATCTTCACCCCGCGCGCTTACGCAGCGGTGCCGGCAACGCCATCACGAGTGACGAAGAACAGATCCTTCGTGATGGGATACGGCAAGCGCCTAAAGTCCTCTTGCACTCGTTCGCGCAGGCGATCCAAGAACGGCTCCGGACCTTGGCTGATCGCGAGAAAGGTATCGCGCGAGGGCGTCGCGACCCAGAAATCTCCGTGCAATTCTCGCTTCAATCGACCGTGCAAGCGCCCAAGAAGCAAGCGCGCGGCGTCGTATCCATCCTGTTGACTCACGATCGCGGCGCGTCCGCCTGCGGCGTTGTCGAGAATCTTGATCTCCAGTTCAGGAGTGTACTTCGCGAGGTTTTCACGCGCAATCAACTCGAGATCCTCAGGCTGCATGCCCCAGCGAATCATCTGCTCCGTCGTGATCGAAACCGTGAGTTGAGGAAGGTCAATGACGAACACGATAACTGTGCCGTTCACGAACGGCACATGCGCGACCTGCTCAGGATCGAGATGCTCGAAAATCGATTCGGGCTGAATGCGCGGCATGATGCGCGCGCGGGCAACAGCGAGTGGAAGTGGCGCGCCCGAAAGTTGGTCGCCTTCCATCAATCGCTCAAGGTAGCCCTGGACAATCTCCGCGCCGTGGTCTGGATCGCGAAGGACCATGCGATAAAGATTCTCAAGTCCGAGGTGACGCCCATCGAGCAAGAGATGCAGCGGACCCGTGAGTTGTGCGACTCGTTCTGGATACGATCCGCGGAGGAGTTCGACCACGGCGTCACTGAAAGCATGCGGTTCAATCGGCATTGAGGACATGGGATCTCCCTTCGTCAGAAGAAAACAGCACAGGGATCGGAGTGGCGTGCGCTTGCGTCGAGCGCGCTTGGTTCCTCCGAACCGGCTGCTCATAAACCTCTTCGGACGGATCCCCCACTCGCGTTCTCGGGAACTCTCGAAAATCTCGAATTCCGTGCTTGCTTTTTGTGCAAAAAATTCGCATTCCCTGGGAACCGCGAGGCGGAAGCGCACCTGCGCGAAGGCGTACACTCCGCGTTCGCTTCCATCCCGCACGCACTGCACGGCTCCTCCTCGATGGCTCACGACGCAATTCACGCCGCACTTCTCGCTTGGTTTGCATCCGCGCAACCCAAGCCGCTCCTTGTAATCGCTGGCCCATGCGTCATCGAAGATCAAGCGACAAATGACCTCATCGCGTCGACCCTCTGCAGGGTTTGTGACGAACTGAAATTCTCTTTGGTCTTCAAAGCGAGTTTCGATAAAGCGAATCGCTCAAGCGTGCACTCCAGACGCGGACTCGGCATCGAGCGCGGACTCACCGAACTCGCGCGCATCCGCGAGAAATTCCAGGTGCCGGTGACAACGGACGTGCACGAACCATCGCAAGCGGCCATCGCCGCCTGCAGCGTCGACCTCTTACAGATTCCAGCGTTCCTATGCCGCCAGACCGACCTCCTCGTCGCGGCCGCAACAACCCGACGCCCCGTGAATGTGAAGAAGGGGCAGTTCATGTCCCCGCAAGAAATGGAGAATGTGCTCGTCAAACTGAGAGAGGGCGGATGCGCTTTTCCCATGCTCACGGAACGGGGAACTTTCTTCGGCTACAACCGACTCGTCAACGATTTCATCGGGGTTGGTGACCTCATGGATCTCGGCGCTCCGGTGTGCTTCGATGCCACGCATTCGACGCAACTTCCGGGCGGGAGCGGAACGGCAACGGCGGGGCGACCCGAACGCGCTCCCCTCCTTGCGCGAGCGGCGATTGCTGCGGGCGTCGACGCCATCTTTCTTGAATGCCATCCCACACCGGCGTCAAGCGCATCCGACGCCGCAACGATCCAGCCGCTCGCCTCGGTGGAACAACTCCTTCGATCGCTCGCCGCAATCCGTCGAGCGATTGAGAGTTCGTCCGCTGCGATTTGATCCGCAGTTGGTTCTCCAAAAGTGTGGACGGACTGCGTCGTGCGGATACACTCACTCAGGCACGGGGCAACCTTGGACGCAGTGCGTCGAAGGCACTCCGCGCCTGCGTGTGTAAAGGAACGAAATGGCTCGCCGCTGCGATCATTGCGACCAACCTGCGACCGTGCACGAGACCCTCATCAAAGATGGAGTCGCGCAGGAGATCCATCTCTGTGCGGAGCACGCGCGCGCGCACGGATTTGTGATTCCTGGAAGCGGTGGCGCGACCGTCAACATCTCACAACTTCTCAACGCGGCCCACGCCGCGAACCCAACATCCCGTCGCGCCGCTCCCCGCCCCGCCAAGACCTGCGCCTCTTGCGGCATGACCGTCACAAACCTGCAAGCGACTGGACTGCTCGGCTGCCCCGAGTGCTACGGCGTCTTCGAAGAACTCCTGAGCGGGCTCATTGCTCGAGCGCAAGGCGGGGCTTCGGTCCATGTCGGACGGCACCCTGAGAAGGCCGCGTCGAGCATCGATCGAGCCGCGCTCCGCAATCGCCTCGCGAAAGAACTTCGCGACGCAGTCAGTCGCGAGGAGTACGAGCGCGCGGCTCGACTGCGCGATCGCCTCTCTTCGCTCGGAACTCCCGAAGCGGATGACCTCGATCCGAACTTCGATGCGTCAAGCCAGTCCTAACGCTATGACCCGACACGCCTGCACGCTCCACAACGCTTGATGATGCACCACGCCGATGACCCAACCGTCCCTTACGACAGCGACACTCCTCTCGGAGATGTCGTGCTTTCGAGCCGTGTTCGATTGGCGCGCAATCTCAGCGGGTACCCCTTCGTCAACCGTGCGTCACCCGATCAGTTGTTGGAGATTGTGCACCGTGTCCAAACCACGCCGATGGGCGGCGCGTTCGCATCGGGTACGCGCTGGATCAACTTGCAGTCAAGCGATGAGACCGATCGCAAATTGCTCTTCGAACGCAATCTCATTTCCAAACATTTCTCCGAGGGAACCCACCCCCGCTGCGTCGCGCTGAGTACGGATGGATGCGCGAGCATCATGGTCAATGAGGAGGACCACCTGCGCGCGCAGATGTTCGCGGGTGGATTCCGACTGCACTCGCTCGTGGCGGCGATGACGCAACTCGATCGTTCTCTCGAACAATCGCTCGACTACGCATTCCATCCGCGGTTTGGCTACCTCACCGCCTGCCCGACCAACCTCGGGACGGGTATTCGCATCAGCGTCATGCTGCACCTCCCTGCGCTCCGGATTCTTGATGAACTCGAAAAAATGCGCCGCTCGGCCAAAGAACTGAAGTTGGCGGTGCGTGGCATCCATGGAGAAGGAAGCGACGCACTCGGCGAACTGTTTCAAATCTCCAATCAAGTCACGCTTGGCCGGAGCGAAGACGACCTCCTCGAGGAGTTTGCGGGTGTGATTGTCCCACAGATCGTCGAGTATGAACGACAGGCGAGACTGCGCATCATCGAGACAGACACGGCGGCTGCCTCCGATCGTGCCCATCGCGCGGTAGGCATCCTGCGGAGCGCTCGGCTCTTGTCGCTTGAAGAAGCGTTCAAGTACCTCTCTCGTGTGCGACTCGGCATCGCCCTAGGGGTCGTCGAAAAGATCCCGCTCTCGACAGTCAATCGACTGCTCTTTGAAGTGCAGCCCGCGCACCTCGCGCGCATCCTGACACTCTCGCCGACCGCGCGAGGCGATGATCGCGCGGCTCGCGCCACACATGTGCGCAGCACGCTTGAGTGACACTCTGTTTCGTGACTACGCGGCGCGCCGTTGCACACTCTCCTGCGTGCGTGGACCGGCGAACAAGACCAGGAGCGTCACATCATCCTCAGGGTGAAGTGATCCGGCATGCGCGTCAAGCTCCGCTGTGAGGCGTTCAATCACTTCATCCGCGCTCGACGCGCCACTCGCTGCGGCGAAGGCGCGCGGATGACCAGGCCCGTCCGCGCCGTAGAGCGCCTGCTCAACACCATCGGAGTAAAACACCACCGCATCGCCCTCTTCGAGGACGACCGACGCTTCGACGTACTCCTCTTCCGGAAACACGCCGAGCAAGCCGCCAGGCATCTCGAGCGACCTCGGAAGTTCTCCCGCACGCATCAGAAAACACGCCGGATGACCTGCGCTCGCGAGGCGCAGCGTGCGCGAAGAGAAGTCGAGCAATGCCGCGACTGCCGTTGCAAATCGGGTGGTGCCGCGCTGGTGCTCGATGAGATTGCGGTTGAGGCGATCGAGCGTTTCTCCCGGCCCGAGGATTCGATGTGATGTGCCATCGCGTTCAGTCAACTCGACCGATCGGGCGACCGCCATTCCGAGCAAGGCCGCTGGCACACCATGCCCTACGGCATCCGCGATGAAAATCGAGACTGCACTCTGATCGAGTGGCTTGATGTTGAAGACATCGCCACTCACGCCTGCGAGCGGGCGAAAGAGCGTCGCAACCTGAAACCCATGATCGAGGTCTTGGTGGAGCGGAAGAAAGTCTCGCTGCACCATGGCAGCCATCTGAATCTCCTCCTCGCGAGAGTCGAGTTCTTCTCGCAGATTTCCGAGTACCCGGGTGACCAGTGCCAACTCTTGTGTCGCGGCACGCCGAGCCTGCGCGCAACGCAAGACGCCTCGGATCATTCCCACAAGGACAGCCGGCGGATCGTCCGGCGAACACACGAGCGCGTCGTGATGCGCCACCACATCAGGCGCAAGCCTGGCGACCAGAATCACTTCCGGCGCAGCCGTTGGATCGATGGAAGCAAGCACCAAATCCAGAGCCGCGCTCGGCGTTGCGTCTGCGACGAGGATGACCGCATCGCAACGAAGCGATGCGGTTGCGCAGGCATGCAGCGCCATGTGTGAGATGGCTGGGGTCTCTTGCGGCGACGAAACTGCGAATCCATCATCGAGCGCCGCGCGAAGTATCAGCGACTGCTGCAAGCATTCGCTCGCAGACACGACAACCACCGAACCACCACGGGCGCAGGAAACGAAACCACGCGTGTGTGCCAAACTGAACCTCCTGCGCCTTCGGACTTCCTCACGCACGCGATGCAGCGGACGACTGCACGCGTTTCATCAACGAAATGACGGCGACGCGTTCGCGTCGCGGGCAGCACTCAAGACTCCAGAGGAATGGATCGGCTCAATGAGGAAGCGTCTTGAGACGCTCTCGATCCAATTCCAGCATCGTCCCCGCCTTCACTCCCAGTCGCGCAAGCGATCCTGGCGGCACTTCGATGACATACCGTGCCGGGCTCACGCTCGGATAACGCGGCAATCGAGCGCTGTACTCCGCGACGCTCTCGCCCGCTCCCTGCGGTGCCTCCTTGGGCATCGTGTAGACGCTCACGACACGGCCGAGGGGGCTCACATACGCGATGTCAAGGTCGATGACGCACCCGTACATCCAGAAACTTCGCGGCGCTGCATCGGGGAATATGAACAGCATGCCGCCGTCCGGCGGCAGGGCCGCGACACCGCCGAGCCCCTTCTGTCGTTGAGCGTCGGTCAGTGCCAAGCGCAAGTGAAAAGTCTCTCCACCGAGCACGACATCCTCGAGCACGGGCTCGGTCGGCGAAGAGGACTCGCCCGGCGCGCACGCCCAGAGGCTACACGCAAGAACGGCGGAGACAAGAAGCGTGATCGTGCGTTGCAATCGGAACATGCGTGAGATCCTATGAAACCCATGAACGGGGGCAAATGTCGCGCGCAGCGTATCCGTGCGAGCGCATCGCTGCCCACGCAAGAATCGAGACCGTAGAATGCGACGCCATGACTCCCGTCCAAAGCAGTTCGAACCCGCAGCGGCTTGACGAACCTGAGATCGAACGACGGTTGCAATCACTCCCCGAGTGGTCGCACGCAGGAGATCAACTCCAACGAACTTTCGTGTTCGCAAACTTCCTCGAAGCGATGCGCTTTGTGAATGCGATCAGTACGCGCGCGGAAGCTGTGCAACATCATCCCGACATCCTCGTCCGTTGGAATCGAGTGACGCTCTCCCTCTCCACCCATGATGCGGGCGGCATCAGCGCGAAAGACTTCGCCTTCGCGAGCGATGTCGATCAATCCCTTGGCACCTGAGCACACTCGCGGCGAACTCACTCCATCCGTGCGGGCGCAGAAAGACTCGCGCGCGCACAAAGGACCTTGTCGACAAGTTTGGCCAAGTAGTCCGCTTCCAGATTCACCCGCGTCCCGACCACCCAATCACGCAGCCGCGTTCGCGCGAGCGTCTCTGGAATCAAACACACATCGAACACCAATGCGTCGCTTGTGCGTTCGTGCACCTTTGCGATCGTCAGCGACACACCGTCGAGGGTGATCGACCCTTGTGGAATGATTGCCGTGGCGACAGCGTCGAGCCCGGCGAGACTCACGCGATACTCTCCGCTCGAATTCACGATCGCGCGCACCACCGCGACCCCATCGATATGCCCGAGCACGAAGTGACCGCCGAGCAGCGTGGTTGCGTTCGCGCTCGGCTCAAGGTGTACGACAGCACCGGGGCGCAGGTCCGCAAGCGTCGTCAGTGCGAGTGTTTGCGAGATCACATCGAAGCAGATTGCTGACGCTGAGGCGGCAACCAATGTGAGGCAGCATCCTTGGACCGCAATCGATGCGCCGAGTTCCGACACCGGGAACCCCGGCGATGGCGCGACGACGAGCCGCCGACCGCTCGAGTTCGCTTCGTTCGAGAGAACCGTGCCGAGTGATTGAATGAGTCCCGTGAACACCCTTTGAGCGTAGCGCGACTGCTCTCATGGCGTCGATTCGGCTCGAATCCTCCCCCCCGCTACGCTCGTGTTCAACCCCGAATGCACCCGCTTCGGTTACCTTGTATCCCTTCGATCCCCTCGCTGGCTTTGAGAACCACCATGACTGCCCGAGACCCCCACTGCGCCATTTCCAAAACCCTGCTCCTCACCGCCATGCTCGCCACCGGCGCACATGCACAGTCGGACGCAGGTCTCGCATCCAAGTCCGGCGCGGAGGCTGTGGCGGCGGTCAAGGCAAGTGTGGAAGCGCTCTACCTCGTGACCCCCGACGCAGCGCAAAGCCTCGACACGACTGTTGGCTGGCAGACCCGCCTCCTGCTCACGGGTGACCTTCGCGCCACACGCGTCTGGTCGAGCGCGCACGGGATTTTCGTGGGCAACACGCGCAACGAATTGACGATGCTCCGCGCGCATGACGGAACTGTAGTTTGGTTCTCGTCAGGCGCACCCACCAGCGACACGATTCTCGCGGTGCAACCCACGCAGGTCCCATTCGCGAACTCCGCCGTGGATCGCATCGCGGTTGCCACGAACACTTGCGTGTATCTCGTCAGTCCGGTGGATGGCAAGTTGCACTCGCCAGTCCCGTTGACGGTGAAGCAACCCGTCCACCGCACACCTTCGACCTCGCCCGTCGCAACTTCCTCCGCGTTTGTTTGGGGTACGCGAAGTGGCATCGTCTGCTGGCATCGCTTCGCGACCGGTGCAGAAGTGAATGCCAAGACGATTGGCGCGTCGATTGTCGCGAAGCCAACGCTTTACGCCGACCACTGCGTACTTGTCGGAACCACCGACGGATTCGTGGCTGCGCTCGACGCCACGGATGGGTCAAGCTACTGGCGGACGAAGCTCGGCAAGGGCGTGCGCGCGCCTATCGCGGCCGCGAATGACACCGCAATCGTCGCATCGCAAGATCAGTATGTGTACGCCTTCGACATCCGCAGTGGCGCGAAGTTGTGGAGCTATTTCACCGAGAGTTCGCTCGAAACTCCGCCGTTCGCAACGGATGAAGTCGCAGTCCAATTCGTTCCGACCGAGGGACTCCTATGCTTCGAACTCCGAGGCGCAGGACACCCCGGCGGTGTCGTGCGATGGAAGAAGGAAGGGCTTGGGCTTCCGGTGCTCACCGCGCACGGACAGGAACTGTTCCTGTGGGACCCCGTCCGCCGACAAGTCGTCGTTCTTGATCTCTCCAACGGCGCGATCGCGCGCACCATCGCGCTTCCTCAGGTGGAGTGGATCGAAGCGGATCGCCTTCTGAAGGGGGACTTCGTCGTCTGGAACACCGACGGACGCGTCGAGTACCTCGCTCCTCGCGTACAAACGGCGGCGACGAAACCCACAGGTTCCACCGCCGCAAGCGCCGTGAGCCCGTGATGATGCGAGTCGTTGACGCGCGGGGCTCCCTGAGGAGTCGCCTTCGAAGGAGAGGCCGAGCAACATGAGTGAGTTCGTACCGATTCGGCGGGCACTTGTCTCTGTCTCGGACAAGACCGACATTGTTCCCTTTGTCCGCGCGCTTGTGAGTCACGGGGTCGAGATTGTCTCTACCGGCGGTACGGCGACGGCGCTTACCGCCGCAGGCATTCGCGTGCGATCGATCGACCAACTCACAGGTTTTCCGGAGATGCTCGATGGTCGCGTGAAGACGCTGCACCCAAAGGTGCATGGAGGATTACTCGGCCGCCGCCATGTCGAGTCGCATGTCGAAGCGATGCGCGCACACGGCATCGAGCCGATTGACCTCGTGTGTGTGAATCTCTATCCCTTCGAGCGCACCGTGCGCGACATGAGCGTAGAAGAAGAACACGCGATTGAGCAGATCGACATCGGCGGCCCTTCGATGCTTCGCTCGGCCGCAAAGAATTTCGAATCAGTGCTCGTCATCACGGATCCCTCGCAGTACGACCGCGTCGCGAGCAGCTTGAAATCGCACGACGGCTGTACGCCGCTCGAACTCCGTCGAGAGTTTGCGGCTTTGACATTTGCACGCACGGCCGCGTATGACACCGCAATCGCGGCGTGGATGGCGAGTCGCATGCTTCGCCAGGAGCGATTCCCGCCAGTGCTTCGTCAAGGATTTACTCGGCACCTCGAACTTCGATATGGCGAGAATCCGCACCAACTCGCAGCCGCCTACGCGGATCCGGCCGCCAACGGTCCGAGTGTCCTCCGCGCCGAGCTCCTTCACGGCAAGCCTCTCTCCTACAACAATCTTCTCGACGCTGCTGCCGCGCTGGAACTTGTGCAAGACCTCTCGGAGACTTTCCCCGCCCAGGATGCAGCGGCGATTCTCAAGCACACAAATCCATGCGGATGCGCCGTGGCGAGATCCCAACTCGAAGCCTTCGAACGCGCCTACGCTGGCGACCCCCTCGCCGCGTACGGTGGCATCCTCGCGTGCAATCACACGCTTGATGACACGACCGCGGCATCCATCATCGAGGGCGAAAAGTTTCTCGAAGTCATCGTGGCGCCCGACTTCCATCCCCGGGCGGTCGAATTGCTCTCGCAACGCTGGAAACTCGTCCGCCTGCTCAGCGTTGGCGCGATCAAGCCGGCAACCGGGATGCCGACTGCGTGGCGCTCGATCCCGGGCGGAATGCTGGTGCAAGATCAGGATCGACTGCCGGTCATGCTTGATGGATTTCAGCATGTCGCTGGTCCGAAGCCCCTTGACTCGACACTCGCCGATGCAGCAATGCTTACGATTGTCGCGAAGCACCTGAAGTCCAACGCAGTCTGCATCGGGCGTGCAGGCGAACTCTGGGGTGCGGGCGCGGGTCAAATGGATCGGGTCGCGAGTTGTCGGATTGCGATTGCGAAGGCGAGCGCTCGCTTGGCGCAAAATCATGAGTGCGTCGTCGCGGCCGGCGATGCGTTTTTTCCCTTCGCCGATGGTCCAAAGCTCCTCATCGACGCCGGCGTGCGATGCATCGTGCACCCAGGCGGATCCAAGCGGGATCAAGACACCTTTGATCTTTGCAATCAACACGGCGTCACCTGTCTCACCACGGGAACGCGGCGATTTCGGCACTAAGTTTTCACTCCGATACACTCTTGAACCCAATGGCTACGCCGACTCTCGATCACCCCTCGCTCCCTATCGTCAAGGCAGCATTCCCGTCCGTCCGCTTCCTTGCGACAAGTTTCCGCGACATGACCGTGCTCGTCACGCCGCCTGAGCATCTGCACCCCGTGCTTCGGTTTCTGCGGGACACGCCCTCTTGCGACTACAACTTCCTCATCGATCTGTTTGGCGTCGACTACTTGGATTATCCGGTGGCGCAGCCCGCGCGCTTTGCCGTGGGATACCAACTCCTCTCGCATCGGCATGAACAGCGCATTGTGGTGAAGGCGTATCTCGATCCAACGGTTGACACGAGCGGAATCGCCGTGGATGCGGCGCTCGAACTCCCGAGCGTGTGCGACTTGTGGCCGGGTGCGGAGTGGCCAGAACGCGAAGTGTTCGACATGTTCGGTATCCGATTCAAGAATCATCCCGACCTGCGGCGCATTCTGCTTTGGAAGGACTACCCCGCGCATCCACTTCGCAAGGATTACCCCCTGCGCGGCCGTGGCGAGCGCGAGCACTTCGCCGTCCTCGATCGCGAATCACGGTAGATCGTAAGCGCGTCCTTTGAGCGCGTCCTTTGCGCGCTCGCGACTTGGAATCTGCGCCAAGCCGCAGATTCCCTCGCTCGCGAGTCTTGAGCGCTCGCGACTTGGAATCTGCGCCAAGCCGCAGATTCCCTCGCTCGCTAGGCTTGAGCGCTCGCGACTTGGAATCTGCGCCGAGCCGCAGATTCCCTCGCTCGCTAGGCTTGAGCGCTCGCGACTTGGAATCTGCGCCAAGCCGCAGATTCCCTCGCTCGCTTTCGACTGCGCCGGGGCATCGACCCGAGGCGGACTTCGTGGTCGTCAACGGGCGCTCGGAGTGAAACACCCCGCGCAACGCGGCGCGTACTGTTCGTGACCTCCAACGCTGATCCGTTCGCGCGACGCGAAGAGGCGCTGCGTGTGCGTTGACGGATTGCCACACGCCGAGCAGATCCCAGTCATCCGGACGATTTCATCCGCCATCGGCAGCAGCGCGTGAAATGGATCGAAGGGATCCCCGAAATGGTCGATGTCGCATCCGCTCACGATTATGCGCAGGTCCAATGCGAGGACCTGCGCCACGAGATTCACCGTTGGCGCTCCGAAGAAGTGCACCTCGTCTATGGCGATGACCTCCGTGCCGTTGGCAAGCGCGAGCACCGCCCGCACGTCCTCGACCGATTGAGCAGCGAGCCGCGCTCCGTAGTGCGTGCAAATCGCGTCGCGCGCGTAGCGATCGTCGCATGTCGGTTTCACAACAACCACGCGCCGCTGCGCGCCGCGCGCAGCTTCCACGCGTCGGATGAGTTCAGTCGTCTTCCCAGAAAACATCGGCCCACAAATCACTTCGAGGCGACCGCTCATCCGCGCAGTTTCCATGCGCATGACACGAGTTCGAGGTTCCTCATACGATCCGCACCGCACAGTCCCGGTAGCTCAGCTGGATAGAGCAGCGGCCTTCTAAGCCGCAGGTCGATGGTTCGAATCCATCCCGGGACGGTTTCTCGGCGCAACATCGTTGCACACTCAACTCATCCGTTCAAGGCGAGTCACCCGCCCATTGGGCACCCACTCCACCACGAGAATCGAACCGTCCGCAAGGAAAGTTGCGGAATGCGGATGGACAAACTTCCCTGGAATGAAGGCTTCACGCGCGGCGCCACGCAATGAGGTTGGATCGCCGTCGCAGAGTGAGGCGACCGGTTCATTGTTCTTCCCCAACAGCGTGACAACGCTCGAAAGATCGGGGACAAGGAGGAGATCACCGCGTGTCTTGAAGTGACAGGGTTGGCGCATGCCTTGCGTCACGAAGGACACATGCTTCCACGGCTCGCCCGAGGCGGCTGGCGCGAAGTACTGAATGCGTCGATTCGCGCGATCGGCAATCGCAAGCAGTCCCCGTCGATCATCCCACCACAGCCCATGCGGTTGCGCGACCTGTCCGGGCGCCGATCCACTTCCGCAAATCGTTTCTTTGTACACGCCATCCTTTGTGTAACAGTGCACAAAACTCTTCCCGTATCCGTCCGCCACGAAAATGTCACCCGAGGGGCAGAAGGCGACATTCGTCGGGTTCCAGTCGTTCTCATTCGCGTAGATTTGCGCGGACGAAAACTTGGCGTCCAGAGCGGCGCCCTTCTCCCACAAGATCTTCCCGTCGAGCGTGGACTTCGCGAGGCGTCGACGATTCACATCGCAGTGGTAGAGAAACTCCCCACCGTCCTCCGTGCGAATGTCGAGTCCGTGTCCGCCGCCCTTGAACTCTGGGCACATGGACCGCACAAACTTCCCCTCGCCCGTGAAAACATAGATCGCATCATCTTTGGTCGCGCTCGCGCCCACGGTGTGCGAGATGAAAATGTTTCCTGCCTTGTCCTGCGCCACGCCATGCGTGTCGCCCCACGCAAGTCCCTCTGGTGGCATAAGCCAGTCGTGTTGCACGCGATAACGGTAGTCACCAGTGCCGGTGATGACTTCACCGGCGAGCAGCGCGCTTGCGAACGCATTCGAGAACGGCAATACCGCCGCGAGTCCTGCGGCAGTCTGAAGAAACGCGCGTCTTGGGGAGTCCATCACGAGAGCCTTTCAAGGAGTTGCTGCGGGTGGCACGGGAGCTGGGGGCGGCGTTGGAATTGGATTCGGAGGAAGGAGCGGGGTCGAGGGCTTCGCGAGTGGGAGATCCCCGGAGATCACTTCGATACGCGCGTCGAGTGCAAGCGTCTTCGCATCCTCGTCCGTGATATTGCTCTGCCAAACATACACGCGCTTGAGTTTTGGTTGACTTTGCAGCCATGCGCGAAGCGCGGTGGTGACTTGCGTGGAAACCAAATTCACCGACTCCAGATTGGGAAGCACTCCCAACGCCTGCACGCCTGCATCGCCCACCATGGTGTGATCGAGTCGGAGTCGCTCCACAAGCGGTAACTGGCCAATGCGAATGAGCATCGCATCCGAAAGCGCGGTATTCGCGAGGTTGAGATGCGCGATGAGCGGCGCGGCGTCGTGCAGAAGCGCAGCGTCCCCATCGGTGAGTGGGGGCTCGACGCGACTCGCGTTGATGTCGTAGAGCGGACTGCCCGCCGCGAGTGGTTGCACCAGTACGCCGCGTTTCGCGAGTGCCTCCGCCGCGCCGACCGCGCGCACACGAATCTTCTCGTCAATCGGCGGAACGACACCAATCGTGCTCGCATAACCCAGCGCGGTCAGCGCACTGCTCGAGATGCCCGTCGCCGAACCTCCCGCAGGGGCGTGGGAGTTCGCATCAACGGTCGCGGGATACGCGGCGCCTGCCGCGATCCAGCCTCGAATGGCATCCGTCTCTGCCTGCGTCAGCGCGTCGCCTTTGGGGGGCATCGCGTCGGGGTCGTCGCGCTCCATCAGGACGCGCTCGAGCAAGGCACTCTCCTCGGGGTGTTCAGGAACGACTACCCATTCACCCTCGTCCGCTGCGAACAGCCACGCCCGCGAATCTAGGCGCAGACCGCCCTTCTGCTTGTTGGGACCATGGCATTCGAAGCAGCGGGCGGACAGGATAGGAAGCACCTTCTCCACGAACTCCGCCTCGGTTGGGCTCAATGGCGTGGAGCGTGCGACCTCGATTGCGGTCGTGGATTGCGACTGCTCTGTTCCACCCTTTCCTCCAAGCAGCGCGTTCAGGAAGAACCCCTCGCCGTACACCAAGTCTCCACCGAGATGACCGGCCAGTCCAACCGCAATCGCCGTCACAAACAAGCTTCCACGAAAGTACAACGAAGGGCGACGAGCATGAGCCGCCGAAACCACGCGCTGTGCGTCGAGTGCTCGACACTTCCAACCCCACAGTGCGAGCACGCAGAGCAGCACTGTCGACGCAACTCCAATCCAACGGTGAAAGAAGAGCGTGTCGCCACCATCATCCCCGTACTGATACGACGCGAACACCCATCCGCTTCCCACCGCTAAGAGGGACGCGACCGCCGCGAACTGGATAAGTGGAACGGTGATCGGCGAGATTCCCGTCCGACGCTGCAGCATTCGCCAACACTCCACAAGTGCGGCAATCACCGCGAGGGCGATGGGAAAATGGAGAATGAGCGGATGAAGCCTTCCGAGCGCCATCCAGAAATCTGGAGAACTCTCCGCGAGCAAGGACGCCATGGAAGTCAGGGGTGCAGCGGTCATCGCACTGAAATGTACCGCGACCTCAAAATGCCGAGTGTGGGTCGGAAGGTCGACCGCCACTCGATGCCAAAAAACCGACCGCGGGGTTCGTTCCGCCGAAACCCCTACGGTCGTCCCTTTAGGACAAGGAAAGCCAGTTGTCGCGACTCATCCCAGAAGAGAGTCAGCAGTCGGATCGCGGATCCGATGGCTATCTGCAATGCGCACTGCGTTCACCGTGATTCGAACGATGGACTCAAGAAATGGCGCGTCACAACTGCTCGTACGCGAACAAACATCCTGTTCGGAGTACTCCGAACAAGATCATTCCGCACGCCCTTCAACCACACTCCGGAATCACGCCTATGGAAACAGGCGCACCCACGCCGAATTTGCCACGAGCGTGGACGAAGTCAAGTGATCTGAGGATTCTTTGCAGAGACCATGCACGATTCTCTCGCGAGAACGGTCCGGTGCTTCGGATTTCCGCAATTGCGGTGGGATCTGAGGGCTTTCGTAAGTCCGTGAACCACGAAGGGTTTCGTCAATTACGAATATGTTCGCTCGACTCTAGCGCATCGCGTGGTACTCGATGTAAGTTCACCGAACCACGCCTCGGCGGTGTTCGACAACGCGAAGTTTCTCATATGCAACGTTCCTATCTCCGTACGGCGCTTCCATTCCTCGCCATCCTCTCCATCGGAGCGCCTTCATTGGCAGCGACGAGATATGTCAATGTTGGGACCACCTCCGGTTTGAACAACGGAACAAGTTGGACGGATGCGTATCAAGGCGCGGGAGGCCTCGCGACAGCACTCGCGGCGAGCGTGAGTGGCGACCAGATCTGGGTTGCCGCCGGGGTCTACAAGCCAACGACAACGACGACCCGCACCATTTTCCTCACGCTCAAATCGGGCGTGGGAATCTACGGCGGATTCAGCGGGATGGAAGGCAAGCTCGCGCAGCGAAACTGGGAAGCAAATCCCACGATCGTCACCGGCGATCTCCTTGGGAATGACAACGGCGCGCTCAATCTCACCGACAACAGCTACCACTGCTTTGTCGGGAGCGGCGCCGCCGCAACGGCCATTCTCGATGGATTCACGATCAAGGGCGGCTACGCCAATGGCGCAACGGCTTCAAACTACGACAAGGGCGGCGGCATCTTGATCGTCGGGAGCGGGAACCCGACCGTGCGCAATTGCAGTTTCATTGGCAATCGATGCACGTTCGGCGGTGGTGCGGGATACATCTTCACCGCAGGGGCGACTTTCACCAATTGTCGGTTCGAAAGCAACGTTGGCGGTTCCTACGGCGGCGCGTTTGACATGAATGCGGTCACGGGAACATTCGATCGCTGCGTCTTCCTTGGCAACACGGCCGCTCGCGCGGGGGCGCTTGAGAGCTACGGCTCAAGCGTGACCAAGGTGACCAACTGCGTTTTTAGCGGAAACTCCGCGACGGGAAGCAATGGTGGCGGCGCGATGTGGATTGGAACGAGCAGCGCGTGCACCATTCGCAATTCCACCTTTGTCGCAAATTCTGCAACCACACTCGCTGGCTGCCTCATCAACACCAGCGGCACAAGCACGATTTCGAATTGCATTCTCTGGCAGAACACGGGCCCCGGCGGCATGACGTCAGCGAACCAACTCACGAATTCTGGCGGCAGCACAACGGTCTCCTACTCGATCGCGCAGGGCGGACTCGCAGGCACCGGAAACCTCAACACCGACCCACTCTTCGTGGACGCTCCCACGCGCAACTTTCAGTTACAGCTCACCTCGCCGGCGATTGACTCGGGATCAAACGCGATGGTTCCCGCTGGAACCATCCTCGACCTCGCGAGTGCGCCGCGCTTTGTTGATCTTCCCACCGTCGTGGACACGGGCGCGGGAATCGCCCCAATCGTTGACCGGGGTGCGTTTGAAGCGCAGTTGCTCGCGCCTCCGATCTGCCCCGCCGATCTCGACTCCAACAACCTCGTCGACGCCGCCGACCTCGCGATTCTTCTCGGCGCATGGGGATCCACTGGAAACGCCGACTTCGACGAAAACGGAACAGTCGACGCCGCCGACCTCGCCGTGTTGCTCGGCGCGTGGGGCAGCTGCAACTAGGCAACGCCGACGGCGAGCGCGTCGCGGTCACTGAGCATCCCGCCATCACTGCGGAGCCGCACGCTTGCGTCGCGCCGCCAACTTCGCTCGCAGCGCGGCTGCGCGCGGAGATCCTCGACCTGCACGGGGGAACTTGATTCCTCCGCACTCAACCGCACTCGGCTCACGCCAAACACATCGGCGAGATCGGCAAGGAATGGCCGCAACGCACCGGCACCATCGGGAAGGATGAGCCCCGCGTCGAGTTTGTTCTCAAGCCCCGATGCCTTGGCAACCTCGAGTGCCCTTCCCACACGATCTTCGAGCGCAAACACCGTGCTCCACCGCGAATCCGCCACGACCTGCAGATCGCAATACTGTTCCCGCATGATGCACGCGGACTCACTTCGCGTCAGCACGCGCCACGCTTCATCGGCGGTGTGTGGAAGGATCGGTGCAAGCAATCGGCAAAGCGTCGCGGCGGCGGTGTACATCGCACTCTGCGCCGCGCGGCGGCGCGGGGCATCGGGCGCGTCACAGTACAAACGATCCTTGGTCGCCACGCAGTAGCCGGCGCTCAAAGTATCGTTGCAGAAGTCAAAGATCGCGCGTGTGCCATCGCGGAATTGAAATGCCTTGTACGAAGCGCGCACCGAAGATTGGAGCGTCGCGAGTTCCGACAGCATCCATGCTTCGAGAGAGTCAACGCGATGTGCAGCTGGTTCGATGGCATGCACTGATCGATCAAAGTCGTCGAGATTCGACAAGAGGTATCGGAGGGTGTTACGCACCTTGCGATACGCCTCGCCAGCGACATTGAAATACTCCATGTCCATCCGGATGTCGTTCTCGTAGTCGATCGAACTCGTCCACCACCGCGCGACGTCCGCGCCATGCTCCTTCATCACCGCTTCAACTTCGATGGTGTTCCCGAGCGACTTCGACATTTTCTTCCCCTCGCGATCCACGATGAAGCCGTGCGTCACGAGGCGCTTGAACGGGGCAACTCCGGTCGCGCCCAATGCCGGAAGCAGTGAGAGCTGGAACCACCCGCGATGCTGATCAGATCCCTCGAGATATGCCTCACTCGGGTAACCCAGGCCGCGAGCACGGAGCACCGCGTTCCACGAACTGCCCGCTTCGAACCAGACATCAAAGATGTCGTAGAGCTTGGTGATCGCCGCAACATCGAGCCCCTTCGGCGCATCAGGATCACTCGCGGCGTTGTAGTGGGAGAGCAACTCTGCCGGAGTCTCCATGAACCAGCAGTCACTTCCCTTCTCCGCGACGCGCGCAGCGATCGCGCGCACGCTCGCCGCAGTGAGAAAGATGCTGCCATCTGCCTGTCGGAATGCGGGAATCGGCAGTCCCCACGCGCGCTGCCGCGAGAGACACCAGTCAGGGCGCGACTCAAGCATGCCGCGCATGCGATTGCGTCCCCAGTCGGGAACGAACTCAATCTGCTGATCGACGGCTTCGATCGCCATGGTGCGCAGACTCTTCTTGTCGCGCTTCGTTGGGCGATCCACGGAGATAAACCATTGCTCGGTCGAGCGAAAAATCACCGGAGTCTTCGATCGCCAATCATGCGGGTAAGAATGGCTGAACTTGTGGTCGTAGAAAAGATGCCCACTCTCGCGCAGACGCTCGACAACTTCAGGATTCGCGTCCCAAATGAGTTTTCCGACAAGCCACGCCGGCACGCTGTCGTCGTAAGTCCCGTCTTCTCGCACCGGGCAATACGCCGCAAGGCCCTCCTTCAGGCCAGTTCGATAATCGTCCGCTCCGTGACCAGGTGCGGTATGCACAAGCCCCGTGCCATCTTCGAGCGTCACATAGTCCGCCGCGACGATTCGACCAATTCGGTCGCAGAAGGGATGGCGGTATTGCATCCCGAGCAGTTGTTCGCCGTCGACCTCCGCCAGACGCACGATTGTTTCCACTCCAGCCTTCTGCGCGACGCGATCGACGAGTTCACTCGCCACAATTGAGGTCGCTCCGTCCATCGTCACCAGCGCGTACCGATTGCGAGGGTGGACGGCGATGGCGAGATTTGCCGGAAGCGTCCACGGTGTCGTCGTCCAAATCATGAACGACGGCGTGACATCGAGCTCGCAGCCAAAGATCGCCTCGAGCTTCTGCCGATCCGTTGCCTCGAAGTCCACATACACCGAGTGATCAATCCGATCCTCGTACTCAAGTTCCGCTTCCGCGAGCGCGGTCTTGTTCGCGATCGACCAATGCACAGGCTTGAGCGCGCGGTAGACCACATCCTGTTCGAGCAGAAGCGCGAAGACCTCCAGCACCTTCGCTTCAAACTCCGGCATCATCGTGAAGTACGGGTGCGCGTAATCCGCGAGCGTCAGCAAGCGCTTCATCTGCGTTGTCTGCAGGTCGATGAACTTCTTCGCGCTCGCGGCGCACTCTCGACGAATCGCCATCCGTCGCGCATCTGGTTCGAGACCATCGATCTTGGCGCCCTTCCCCTTCTCATGGAGTTCCGTCATCACCTTGTGTTCAATCGGGAGCCCGTGGGTGTCCCAACCAGGGACATAATGCACACGATGGCCCTCCATCAGCGCCGCGCGCACGACGAAGTCCTTCAGCACCTTGTTGAGAAGGTGCCCCGCATGAATGTTCCCGTTCGCGTAGGGAGGCCCATCGTGGAAGACGAATGGTGTGCTGTCACTCCGCAGCGCAAGGAGTTGCGCTTGCAGATCCATGCCGTCCCAGCGTTTCATGGAGATCGGCTCCGACTGCACCAAGTTCGCCTTCATCGCGAACGCGGTCTTCGGAAGGCGAACGGTTTCCTTGTAGCTGCGAGGGCTGCTTGCGTCGGTCATGGCATGCGCGGGGAGAAGAAAGGAATGGCAGAGAGTAGGCGTTGTCGCCGAGAGTGCCACAGGATATCAGCGACAACCTTCTGCTTCATGCGCCCCCCCGCCTGAAGCCGATCTTGAGCAACATGCTTGATGGCGCGAAAACTCAGGAGAGCATCGGCTCGCTGCGGGTCACTTCTGACCGCGCAAGCGTGGTGGTCCACAAGCCATGGGTGAGCGAGACGGACGCTGCATCACTCGGCTCTGCATTGGCTCGGCAGCCTGGCGCAGTTGCGGCCATTGGCGGCTTCCGACTTCGAAATGGGACCATCCTCTCAGGAGGTGACTTTCTTCTCCACCCAAAGGGACTTCATTTTCGACTTCGAGGTGCGCCCGCCGCGGCCGCGCGATTTGGATGCGAATGTGATTGCATCGCCGATGGTGCCGTCGCCATTCGACGAGGCGCGTTCGATGTCACGCAAGGCCGAACGCTCCTCGCGGGAGATTTTGAAGACCTGACGATGACCGCGCTCACGCTTGGCATCCGCCGAGCACTCGGCGCGAGCGTCCGCATCGTGACGCTTCCGGATCTCCTGCTCGACCAACAAGATCCCGAACTCTCGATTTCCTCCCATGCTCGCAACGCATTCTCGCGCGAATTCAACCTTGACCCGCTCGCTGCGGAACTCAGCGCGCTCCATGACATCGAGTTTGCATGGGCGCGTTGGAATGCGTCGTTATGGGGGCGACCGGGCGACTTCTCAAAATACACCGAGCGAGGCGCATATCACTGGACGAGCTATGCCTCGCACGCGCCGTTCAAACAGCGCGCGGATTCCATCGCGCAACTCCTCCTCAGCACACTCGCAAAGGGCGCCGTGAAGGGCCCCATTCTCGATGTGGGTGCCGGCGATGGGCTTTTCAGTTGGCTCCTCGCACAGTCGGAGTATCCCGTTGAAGGAATCGAACGAGAACCGAATGCCGTCGCCGCGGCCAACGCTGAACTTCAGTCGCGCAACGCGCGAGCGCATGTCAAGCTCGGTGATGCCGAGGCGCTCGACGCGCCGGATGGATCATTCGCCGCCGCGCTCTTGGCGGATGTGATCGAACACCTTGGAAGTCCGGTGAAAGCGTTGCGCGAGATTCGTCGGGTCCTCAAGCCTGGCGGCATCCTGCTCGTCGTCACTCCGTCGTGGCGCTTCGGAAGTTCACCCGATCCTGTGCATCACCTTGAGGAGTATCGAATGGACGAACTCCTCAGGCAACTAGGGGCTTGTGGATTCTCTGTCCGTGAGAGTGGCGCAATCAAAGGCCAGTACGACGACCTCGTCGCGGTCGCGACGCGCTGACGCGCGCGACGGTGGCGTTACGGATGCTCACCGGGCTTCACGACTTCATCGAGGTACTGCTGAAACTCGCCCATCTTGTAGGAGATAAAGCAGAACGCGTGATAGATCGCAAAATACTCGGCATCGGTGAGGTCCTTTTCGAGATCGTTGCGTTGCCGATTCAGTTCCGCGAGCACGGTTTCCACTTTGATCTTCATAGGTCCCTCAAACTCCCTCAGTCGTGTGAATGACCCGCATGCGGATCGGTCGGATCTTCCGCCTCATGGTCGTGCGAATGCGACTGCTGTGCAACATGGGACTCCACCCGAGCGATCACAATGGAAACCGCCAAACCACACAGCAGCGCCACACTCAAAGCGATGCGATCGTGGCGGTGAAACTGCAGCTCTGGGAGCAAATCACTCGACGCGATGCACACGAAGGTTCCGGCCGCAAATGCCAGCGCATAGGGCAGGAGCACAGACTCGTATCCTTGCGCGCCGAGCATAAATGCGATTGCCCCGATCGGCACGACGAGTGCGAATCCGATGTTGATGAGGTGTGCCTGTGCGCTCGACCTTCCGCTCGCGCGCGCAAGCGTGATCACCGTCATAGAGTCAAACGGCTTGTGCAACACGATGACGAGAAAAGTCCCGAGTCCAGCGATCGTGCCCGACCCACCGGTCGCAAGATCTGCGAGCACCGCTGCGGCGAGGGCGACCCCTTCGAGGAAACTGTGAAGCGACATGCCAACGGTTGCACCAATCCAAGAGGTTTCCCGAACCCGTTGCCTTGCATGATCATGGGGCTTCCCGCGCGCGGCGGAGGCCGGAGGCGCGTGATGATGTCCGTCACAGCAGGCGTCGTGTTCGTGCGCGGCTTCGAGTGACTCGTGCTGGTGATAATGGAACAGTCGCTCGAGCAGGAACATGATCGCGAAGCCGGCGAGCATCGCGAGCATCACTCCGTCGAGATTCGAATGCAGTAATCCGTGTGCGTCGTGTCCGCCCGCCGGATCTCCACCAAGCGCGGGCTCGAGCGCCAGCATGACTGCGTGCGGCAAGAGGTGAAGGAAACCGACACCCAACATCACGCCCGCGACAACGCTCAGTGCGATTTGCAATCGACGATGACCAAGTTTCAATGCTGTCGCCAACGCGCCGCCCGCGACCGATGCGACGCAGATGAGCGCAACGAAGATGCCGAGCATGGCGTACCGTGGATCGAGCGTTGGTGATTGCATAGGGCGTTGCGGGTGAAGGGTAGCCGCAGTCACCATTCCCGTTGCCTCCCCCCTGCGCATCGGATATAGTTCGCCCCCCGAAGTGTTGGGGTGGTAGCTCAATTGGCAGAGCGCCTCGGTCGCATCGAGGAGGTTGTGAGTTCGACTCTCATCCACTCCACTTCTTGAAAACTCCCCATCTTCGATGGGGAGTTTTTCATATCCGGCACCGAACAAGCCGCAAGATTCTTTCTCGGCAGCGATCCACATTAGACTTCGTGCATGTCTGCGACGGGCGAATCCTCCCCCTCAAGTGCGACCGCCTACGCGCAGCACTTCCACTCGCCCGCGATGCGGCAGTACGCAGCGTGCAAGGCCGCGCACCCCGAATGCGTCCTCTTCTTTCGAATGGGCGATTTTTACGAGATGTTCGCGGAGGACGCGATCGTCGCACACAAGGCACTCGGCATCACGCTCACCGAGAGGACGAAGGGACTCCCCATGGCGGGGGTTCCCTACCACTCCGCCGAACCGTACCTTCGAAAGATGGTCGCGCTCGGCCATCGCGTCGCCGTCGCGGAGCAACTGCAAGACCCCAAGGACGCGAAGGGAGTGCTTGAGCGAGCCGTCACTCGCGTCCTCACGCCGGGCACCCTTGTCGACGACTCGCTCCTCGACGCATCGAGCGCATGCACAACCGTCGCCGTCGCGTTCGGCACTGCGTCCGCGAGCATCGCATCGATCGAACTCTCCACCGGTGCGTTCGAGATCATTGATGTGCCGTTGCACTCGCTTGCCGACGAACTCGCCCGACTCGCCCCCGCTGAGATTTTGTATGCCGAAGCTCGGGATGGAGAAATCTCTCCGCACATCGCTCCCCTCAAAGCCGCCTCAACCCCACTCACGGCGCGACCGAGTTGGTACTTCCGATTGACCGACGCGACGGAAGTGCTGAAGGCGCAGTTTCGCGTGGCCAATCTCGAGGGTTTCGGGTTTTCCGCCCAAGATCCGGCTCTCGGCGCGGCGGGCGCGGTCCTGCGCTACATCCTCGAAACGCAGCCCAGCACCACTCCGAACGCGCGGGTCTTGACGCATCTTGCACCGCCCAAACGCCGCGTGGAGGGAAGCACGCTCGCCATCGACGCGACAAGCCTGCGCTCGCTTGAGATTGAGCGCACCATGCGGTCGCTCGACAGTTCACTTGGTCTCTTGAGCGTCTTTGACGGACTTCGCACGCCGATGGGCAAGCGCCTCCTCCGAGACTGGCTCTGCTTCCCACTCGCGGAGGCCGAGAAGATCGTGGCTCGGCAGCGGACGGTTGCAGCGTTCATCGAAGTCGAACAATTGCGTGACGCCACCGCGACGCTCCTTGAGTCGATTGCGGATGTGCAACGCATTGGTGGTCGCGTTGCACTTGGTCGCGTCACGCCGCGCGACCTTGCTTCACTCGCTCGCTCGCTCGTCGAGGCGGACGCGCTACGAGACATTGTCACGAGTCACGACGCCCTGGTCAGCTACTCGAGCGCTGCAACGGCCCTTGCCGTCCTCCTCGTTCCATACGGGAAAAAGCTGAAGCACATGCTCGTCGATTCCCCCCCGCTCACGGTGACTGACGGTGGTGTGTTTCGCGATGGCGTGGATGCACCTCTTGACGAACAGCGCCTTCTCCAACGCGACGCGAGCGCCTGGCTTGCGAAGTACCAAGCGCAGCTCTGTGCGGAGTCGGGCATTCCGAACCTCAAGATTGGATTCAACAATGTCTTTGGCTACTACATCGAGCTCACGACAGCGCAGAGCGTGCATGCCCCTGAGCACTTCACTCGTCGACAGACACTTCGCAACGCAGAGCGCTACATCACCCCAGAACTCAAAGATTTTGAGGAGAAGGTGCTGCGCGCGCAGAGCCGGGCCGTGGAACGAGAGAAAGAACTCCTCGGGCAACTGCTCGGCGAAGGCCTTTCCGTCGTGCGAAGCATGCTCCACTTTGGCGAAATCGCCGCAGAGATTGACGCACTCTATGGACTTGCTGCGGCCGCGCAGCGGAATCGTTGGACTCGACCGGAGATTGTGCCGTACCCGACGGTGCAGTACACCGACGGCCGCCATCCTGTTCTTGAGCGAATGCTGGGCACGAGATTTGTTCCCAACGACCTCACTCTCGGCGCGGTCGAGAAATCCAGTTCACACGGCACGCTCGCGCTGATCACCGGTCCCAACATGGCGGGCAAGAGCACCTTCATTCGACAGACGGCGCTCATCGCGCTGCTTGCGCATGTTGGCTCGTTCGTTCCCGCAGAACGGGCAACCATTGGACTCCTCGATCGCATCTTCACGCGCATCGGCAGCGCCGATGAATTGCATACCGGCCAGTCAACCTTCATGGTCGAGATGACCGAGACCGCAAACATTTTGCACCATGCGACAAATCGCAGTCTCGTCATTCTTGACGAGATTGGGCGAGGCACGAGCACTCTCGATGGACTCAGTCTTGCGTGGGCAACCGCCGAGACGCTCACGCATCGGCAATCACTCACGCTCTTCGCCACGCACTATCACGAACTCACCCAGCTCGCAGAAGAAGACTCGCGAGTCGTCAATCTTCATGTCGCGGTGCGAGAGTGGAATGACGAGGTCGTGTTCTTGCATCGCATTCTGCTCGGACGCACCGATCGCAGCTACGGCATTCATGTCGCGCGCCTCGCCGGCCTTCCGGCGGCGACCATTCAGCGCGCGAAGGAAATCCTTGACGCGCTCGCTGTCCTTCCTTCGCCCGATGCTGCCTCGCATCGATCGTCCGTCGCGCATTCCAAGCGTCAGGGCGACACCACGCAGATGGCTCTCTTCACGGAGTTCCTCGAGCACCCAATGCTCGAGCAACTGCGCGCGCTCAACCTCGATGCGATGACCCCGATGGATGCCTTTGACGCGCTCCGACGGCTCAAGTCCGGCGTCTGACAATCATCACCAATGCCGTAAATCCTTTGAGATGAGGGAGTTATACGATTTTGACAAGTTACTGTCAACATCACTTGACATTGATTGCTGTTACTGTAAGATACTTTCATGTCGATCGCCTTCGCAAACATTCTCGAAGCAATCCCCGCAGGCGGATTCTCACTGGAAGAACTGACTTCCGTGGCAAGTTCCGCGATGGCTGGTCTCGGGATCGAGTCAGAGGATGGTCGCACCTCAGCCACGATCGACACGCGTACCGTCCGCTTCTACCAAACGCTCGGGATTCTCCCGAAGCCACTCTATGAGGGACGGCGCGCGATGTATGCGCTCACGCATCTCGTCCGCGTGCTCGCGGCCAAGCAACTCCAAGCAGAGGGGTTTTCCCTCGCGCAGATTCAATCGGCCCTGCCCCAACAGAGCGATGACGCGCTCGTCCAAGCGCTCACGCTCGCCATACCAGACGACTCGCGTCTCTCTGTCAGTTTCGAACGCCTCACCAAGGAGCCCACGCATTGCGAAACACCGTCCACTGTTCAGGCCAGTTCCGTCCCAGCACCAGACCACGCCGTTGCCGAACTTCGATCGTTCACCCTCTTCCAAGGAGTCACCCTTCTCATCGATCCAAGCGTCATCCCCGCCCCCGCTGAACTTGCCACCGCACTCCGCCAACTCGCGCGCGCTCACGTCACGACTGCAGATCGATCGGATCCACGCAGCCCAGCCTTGCTTTCACCACGCATCCACGACGACCCCATTGGAGGAAACTGATGTCTACCCAACTCTGCGAACTTCTGTCCGCCACACTCGCACCATCCAACTCAGGAAAGACGCTCGGTGAACTTCTCGGATTGCCGACGAAAGGCAAGACGCGAGGGTCGGAGCCCGCAGTGTTCCCGCTGCAACGAGTCGTCGTCAGCACGCGCATCGTCGGCGACTGCGCACACACGACGCTCGTGGAGCACTACTCGAATCCACACGCGAAGCCCATGGATGTGACGCACACCATTCCGCTGCCCTTCGGCGCAGCAGTCATCGCATTTGAGTTGACTTCGGGCGCTCGCGTCGCGAAGGGACTCTGCAAGCGAACGGACGAAGCGAAGTCTGACTTTGCAAGCGCGCTCGCTCGCGGCAAGACCGCCGCCATGGTGGAGAGCGTCCGTGATGATGTGCACACAATTTCACTCGGCAATGTGCCTGCCAAGACAGAGATCACCGTGCGCCTGGAATTGGTGGAACGGCTCACCACTCGAGACGGGACGCTTGAGTACCGCTTCCCCACGGCCATTTCGCCGAAGTTCGTCCCAGGCAGGCCGACTGGACACACCGGCGAGGGCACGAGTCCGGATACCGATCAAGCGCCGGATGCGTCCTTCCTCTCACCGCCAATCCGACTCGAGGGCGGAACCTCCCTGCAGTTTTCGCTTGTCTGTGAAGGCGCACATTGCAACATCAAGAGCAACGCCGCGCTCCTCGTGACGCGCCAAGATGGTCAGACGACCGCATCGCTCGCGCCTGAAGCAAAGTGCTGCGGTGATGTTGTTCTGCGCTTTGACTCGCGCGAATCGAAGACGGTCCTGCGCGCCTACACCGATGGCGAGCGAACCCTTGTCGTCGTCCATCCACCCTCGGAGGCGCAACCATCCCTTCAGCAACCACTCATCGCGTCGTTCGTCCTTGACCGTTCGGGTTCGATGTCGGAAGAACGCATCAATGCTGCCAAGTGCGCGATCGCTTCTGCGCTCAAGGCGCTGCGCGAGACGGACTCGTTTGAACTCACCGCATTCGATACGAAGGTCGAGTGTTTCAGCGAGGGACCGTGTACCGCCTCGCCCAAGAACATCAAGAAGGCGCTGGACTGGCTCAGGAAGATCGATGCTCATGGCGGAACGGTTGCCATGCCTGCACTGATGAAATCATGCGCGACCGCGGTGCCGAGTGGCGTCGCTCGCACCGTGCTCTTTGTGACCGACGGGGATGTCGGGAACGATCAAGAGCTTCTCCAGTTGACGAGGCAGTTCGACCCTGCCACGCGACTCTTCGTGCTTGGCATTGGCATGGCGCCATCCCATGCGATGCTCTCGCGACTCGCCCGTCTTGGCGGCGGTTCCTACCTCGCAATTCAGGACCGCGATGACATCGAGGCGGAAATGACTCGCTTCCGACTCGAATGCAACGGACCAATGGCGATGAATCTCCGCGAAGTTGGCGCGAGGGAATCCGTGCGCTGTGATCTCTTTGCGGGACGCTCCTCGAGCTTCTTCATCGAGGCTTCGCGTGAGTCAGTGAACATCGAAGGAAGCGACGGAGAGTTCGTTGGGAGGTGCACGGTCGCGCGAACCGCCATGGACTTGGGTTCGATCTGGGCTAGAGGCATCATCGAGCGCCTTGAAGATCGCATCATCGCTGAACCTGAGATCTGCGCAGAACTCGAAGAGAACATCGCGCAACTCGGCGTGAAGCACCAATTGCTCACTCGGTTCACCTCGTTCGTCGCTGTCGATGAGCAGAGCAATGTCCACGGCGAACCGATCGCGATCGTGCAACCGACCGATCGCGTGAAGGTCGAGCTCGCCGCGTTCGATTGCCAGATGGACACTATGCTCGACTACGCCAGCCCAATCGCAGATCACTGCGCGCTCGCACCTGCGGAGATGGCGAAGAAGGCGCCCCACCGAGCAAGCAATCAACGCCAGTCTTTCCGGTTCCCCGCGGCGCACGCCGCGCAACGCCAGACGCAATCCTCGGTTCCAGAGGCTTCATGTCCTCCGGTTGGTTTCACCACTGCTCCGACCGGTCGCCGCGCGCTTGATTGGGGGGAGGTCATGTCACCAGGACCGTCAGTCCATCACGCGATTCAGATCTTGTACTGGGGATTCTCAACCCACGAGGACTCGTCAAGTCCGCTTTGGATGCAACTTGAGGCAATTTTGCAGGCGACGGCCGGCGACGCGAGCATGTCGGATGACCAACGCTTCGCACTCCTCAAACTCCTCTTCATGCTCCGCGCCGCCGAGCCGACCTCGGTCGAGTGGGAACTCGCTGCAAAACTCTTCCCCCGCCCGCAGCGTTGACTAACCTCAGCACTCCCTTCCCAACCCACACGCAACCTCGAGGGCTCCGCCTGACTCACCATCACGCGGAGCCCGATTTCTCTCCATGCGCTCGTCAACGCCTAGTCCTTGTGCAAGGCGCGCAGGCGCGGCGAGAGGCGCAGCATCCATTGCACGCGCTCAAACTCGGCGAGCCAGTCCGCGAGCGTCGCGTGCAGTTCTTCCTCTGAGTTCTTCGCCCATGCAACCTCGCACGCATCACCAAGTTTGCGCGCGGCGATTGCTCGGTATCGCGAAAGCGTGCAATCACCCAGCACCGCGCAGACTTCAAAGTCCTCGGCCATGAAGATCGCCACAGGCACGCGAGCGCCGCCGCAAATCGTAAGTTGCTCATTCCACGCACCCGCTTCACCTCGATCGATGCATCGAAAGTCGATGCGGCTCGATTCCTCTGCGATGCGATGCAACAACGGAACCTGTTGCGCGCAATCGCCGCACCATGTTCCCGAGAGGCAGAGCACCTTCATCTCGCGTGAAAACGAACGGAGTAATGCGACTTGATCGGATGAAAGCTGCGCGCGCGCGTGCACCTGCCACCAATGCGGAGCTCGCGTTGGATCGCTCGCGATGTACTCAGGGAATGGGCGAGCACGGGAAAACGCAGGACGCAACAAGTTCCGGTCAATCATGCACAACTCCTCGGCATCCGAACAGCAGCGATTCTTGGCAGACTGCGCGTAGACTAATCCCTGTGCCGCTTGCGTTCGTACTCAGTTCCGCGCTCCTTCTCGTGCCACCAAGCGCACCGGCGCTTGTACCGCCCCCACTGACTCCGACAATCGTCGAGCCTGCGCTCCTCGAGAACGCCTCCGCCGCGGAGCAAGCCGCGATCGAGAAGTTGGCGCACGGCGCGTTCTGGCCTTCTCGAGCCCTCTCTCTCCTTCGACTCGAGCGATTTGACTGCCCCGAAAGTGCCGCGCGCGTGACGGAATCTCTCGAGGACAAGGCGTGGCAGGTGCGAGCGTTCGCGTATGCCATCGCCGCCCGTCGGGGGATGGAGATCTCTCCCTCGCTCATTGCCAACGAGCAGAGCACGCTCGTCGCGCGGACGATTCTGCGTGCTCGATTCTCGTTTCCCCAAGAACGCGTGGCCGCCGCCATCGAGCGATTGAGCAATTCGGAGTCGCTCGATGATCAGTTACTCGCACTCGAACTCCGTTGCGCCGTGCGCGCGAGTCGACCTCCTGCACCCCTCGCAGAGAACGCACAACAGAAGCGCGCGGCGTTGGCTGCGGATCGGAAGGAGACCGATGCACTGGATGCATTGCTCGGCCGAATCATCATGCGTATGTCGCGAGCAGAGGCAGGCGCCTACTCGCCTCGCCTCGCCGCAGTTACAGCGGGCGCGGATGTCAAGCGCGATTACCGTTGGCGAGAATGGATGCGCAAACACAGTGCGAATCCTGGCTACGAAGGCGCGTTCATTGTTCCGAGTACACCGGAGGAAGGACGCCGTTCGCCGCTGAACGCGATTGCGCGACTCGATGCGCCCGAGTTCGTCCAAATGGAGGCGTATCTCGGCGCCTTCGCCTCAAAGTCCATCGACCTTGCGATCCTCATCGATTGCACCGCGAGCATGTCTGGCGAACTCGCTTCCGCGCAGGGCGGAGCCGACGATCTCTTGGGATTCTTGAGCGGATGCTCTGCATCCTTGCGCACCGCGATTGCGGGATATCGCGACACGCGTGATCGATGGGAATTGCATGCATTCGACTTCACGAGTGATGCGTCCTTGGCCCGAAGAAATCTCTGGGCTTTGACGGCGGAGGGAGGCGGCGACGAACCCGAGTCTCTCTACCGCGCCATGCGTGCAACACTCACCGAGGCATCGTGGCGACAGGATGCACTCGGCGGAGCGACGAACGCGAACAACGCCGCGCCCGAACGGGTCATGGTCATCATCGGCGATGCGCCGCCACATGTAGGTGAGGGGACGAAGTGTGAGGAACTCGCCAAGAGCGCCGCGGAGCGTGGTATGCGTATCTACACCATTCAAGCACACGCCGCAGAGGACGCGAAGGATGTGAAGTGGTTTCCGGAGATTGCCCGCGCCGGTGGCGGTCGGAGCGTCAGGCTCGGTGACGAAGACTCGCTCACCGCCGAGATCGCGCAACTCACGCTCGGCGATCGCTTCCACGACGAACTCGCCGAGTTCTTCAGCGTCTACCGGTCACTTTGCCGGTGAACGCACCCCGACGCGCGCTCAGGTTCGGCGCCAAGTATTTTCCGCGGGCTTCACAAGCGTCCAGCACGCTTCGAGCAACTCGCGGATGCCACTGCCCGTCGCGCCCGAGACCACAAAGTGCGGTTCATCCTTCGCGATCCCGATGGCGCCGCTGAATCGTCGCACGAGCGCCGCGCACTCAATCTCATCCAAGAGATCCGACTTGCTAAACGCGACAATCTCCTGTTTTTCCGCAAGCTCCGTTGAGAATGCGTGCAGTTCCGCGCGAATGGCTCGGTAGTTGGCGACTGGATCCGAGCCATCGATCGGCGCGAGTTCCACGAGATGCACGATTGCCTTCGTGCGCTCGATGTGGCGAAGGAAGTCGTGTCCAAGCCCGTGCCCATCACTCGCGCCCTCGATCAGGCCCGGGATATCGGCGACGATGAGTCGACGATCTCCTGGGAGTTCGGCGAGTCCAAGTTGCGGTTTCAAGGTTGTGAACGGGTACGCCGCAACCTTGGGATTTGCACGGCTCACTGCCTTCAGAAGCGTGGACTTCCCTGCATTCGGCAAGCCAACGAGCCCGATGTCTGCGATGAGCTTGAGTTCGAGGTGCAGCGTTCGATCGATCGACTCGCCCGCAGGATGCGACTCACTCGGTGTTTGATTTGTGCTGGTCTTGAAGTGCGCGTTTCCGAACCCGCCCTTGCCACCTTCGGCAACTACCACTTCCTGCCCAGCTTCGGTGATATCCGCGACAAATGCGCCCGTCGCGACATCGACAATCACGCTGCCAAGAGGGACGCGCACGCGAAGATCCGGTGCATCCTTCCCATGACAGCACTTCCCGCTTCCGCTCTCTCCGTGCTCCGCATGATGGTGCGGCTTGAAAGCAAACTCGATGAGTGTGTCGAGGTGCGGATCTCCAACAAGAATGACATCCCCGCCGCGCCCTCCGTCGCCGCCATCAGGACCGGCGTATGGGCGATCCTTCTCGCGCAACAAACTCACGATGCCGTTGCCACCTCGGCCAGAACGGACAAATATGGTTGCTTCATCAACGAGCATGCAGTGCAACGACCCAGCGCCGTTCTCTCACAGAAAGAAACGCCGCACGCGATGCCTGTCCGGCAACGGTGCGGCAGAGGAATCGACCAATTGCAGTTCGGGCTCAGCCGACTGCGGAGAATCGCGGCGTTGCGGGATCCACGGGGATGATGTCAACATTGCCACCACGGAAGCGCACATGCCCTGCCGCAAGTGCCATCAGTGTGTCATCCTTCGCGCGATGGACAAGATAGCCAGCCTTCCACTTCGTGCCACACTGGCGCACGATGATAGAACCTGCCTTCGCCAACTCGCCACCGAAGAGCTTCACTCCTCGGTACTGCGCGTTCGAGTCTCGACCGTTTTCTGTAGAGCCTTGGCCCTTCTTGTGTGCCACTACTGCATCTCCTAAGCAAACCTGCTGCTCGCGCAGACAACATTGCAATTGAACGGAACTATGAAAAGACGGACCTCGGTGCCCCAACGGGCGTTTTTCCGAGTCGCGGAGGATATCAAACTCTCACCGCATGATCCACTCGATCTTTCCAGGTTCGTAACTCGCCGTCGTATGCGCTACCGCGTCCCCTGGAATGACATAGTTCACCCGCATGGTGCGCCGGCGAACGAGCGGTTCCCCACTCGTCGGGTGTGGATTCTTATCAGACACGCGGGAGAGCCCCGTCACGAAGACGCTGACTTCCGTGGGCTCCCTTTCCGTCATCCGCCAGACCACGAGTCCTCGGCGGGCATTCTCCTTGCCCTCGAGAACGGTTCCGAGCACTTGAAACTGGTCTTCGACGAGTGGGTCGCCGAGCGCAGACTTGATGGCATGAGTGACTTTGGAGGGAACATCACTGCCGGACTGCACGAGCACGCCGTCATCAAGCAGCAGTTCGAAACGAGGCGCGAATCGGCGGTCCGCGCCGGTCGCGTTCAATAGGTCGAAGGTGATGTACGCATAGGACTGCCCGCTCTGCGGGTCCTTGTAGACGCGCATCGGGTTTGGTGTGAGCGAAAGATCCTTACTTGGTGGCGCGACGATCGCGTTCGATGGCGCTGCGCCCAATGAACTCGCGACGCCTCCGAGCATGACCCCGGAGGCCGCGAACAGCATCCCGGCGCAAAGACTGCGGGGCATGCTCAGGGTTGGGTAGAGAGAAAAGACGACTTTGGATCCTCGCAGACGCATGAAGTCGATTGTACAACTTCTCCGCCCGCATTGTGCGCCGCGCGTGAATCGCCTGGAGTGCCGCGCAATCTGCATTTCGCATTGGCAACCATGTCCCAGCCCCAGATCTTTCTTTGCCCTTCCGACCGCTTCCCAGATGCGGCCGGCCTTCTTGTCGGCGCGGGACCGAGTGCGGGCGAGAGGTTCCTTGCGCATGCGCGGCAGACGGGCCTCTCGATCGAGCGCCTGCTCTGTATGGGAGAACCCACTGGCAAGTTGCTTTGCGCGGTCCTGCCGATCGTCGCCCCTGGCCGAACCGCAATGATCGCGACATCCGAGCCGACGAGTCTTGAAAAGGCAGAGTTGCTCGGCGCTCTCATCGCGCACGCCGCCCAGCTTGTGAGTAGCGAAGTGGATCTCTCGCAAGCACTCGTGCCTCCGGAGCGAATCCTCGAGTCACACGCATTCGAGTGTGCGGGGTTTTCCAAACTCGCAACGCTCGCCTATCTCGAACGACCGATGCCAAGGCTCTTCGCACCCACGCTTCCGCCACTCGCGGAGGGATGGAGCATCGAGAGCGTCGACCTCTCTCGCGAAGGCGTACGCGAGGCACTCTGCACGCTCCTCAATCGAACCTACGAACAGACACTCGATTGCCCCGAACTCGCGGGCATCCGCAAGACCGCTGATGTGCTCGAGGGACACGCGCGCGCAGGGACTGGCGTGCGGTGGTGGGTCACACTGCGCGACCACGCGGGCAAGGCGCAAGGACTCGCCTTGCTCAATGCAGCCGTTGCCGACGGAACTTCTGAACTGGTGTACTTCGGCCTCGCTCCAGAGGCGCGGGGTAAAGGACTCGGCATCGCGCTGCTCACGCGCGCCATCGGGGCGGTCACTCGCGAGCGGCGCGGCACCGTCGTGCTCGCGATGGACACTCGGAATGCACCCGCGCGAAAACTCTACGCGCAGCTCGGGTTTCGTGAAGTCGCGCAACGCGTTGCGCTCATCAAACGATCGTGAGTGGTCATCGCTTCACCTTCACTCGCCCCTCTTCCTGTCAAGAGGCGTGAGACGCGTAGCGAAAAAGTTTTTTTGTGCAACCCCTCTACGAAAATTTCGCAACTCGCGAGTTTTCCCCAACTCATGCAACGCGCGGAAAACGCACGCTCGAAAAATCGCAGAACTCCCACAGAACTAGGCACTTCCGCGTAGGCAGGTGGGATGCGCGAACTGAAAATTGCCCAGCGCCAGTCGTCTCGCCCTCGACTTCGGGTATCTTCCGAAGCGCTGCAGGGACGCAGTGCGCCGCCGATGTGCGTAGTGTGCAAGTACGGTGCCTTCAGATGCTAGGTGTTGACGGATAGGCAGTGTTGACGGATAGGCCGAGGCAGAGGCCGAGACCTAGACAGAGTCATTAACTGACCATGGACAGAGACAGAACCATGGACAGCGAAGATGAGTCTTCGACAGCGAGATGAGAGTGACGAGCGACGAGCGACGGCCGATTCGGACGACCTTGGGAGTCTTCTCGAGGTGTTGCGGATCAAACGCCGAGCGTGAGTGCGAAGCGCCAGCTGTTGAAGGATCTGTGGTCTGAGGCAGCTATCCGGTGGTCGAACCCCTGCGTCTGAACCAAGTCTGCTCCATGCCCGAGCTCTCGCAACGGCATGCCCCCTCGTCACGACTGCTTCATTCCATCCGTTCGTCGAGTTTGGCCGATCGCGCCACGCTTGGTGTCCCATTCCCTCTGGCAGGTTCATGTCACAGTTGCTTCACCCACGCGCCACCCTCGCCGCGAGTTCGCTTCGCGCACCGAGCCCTAGTGGAAGGCGCTCCCTGCGCCTAGCGGAAACTCTTCGCGCGGACTCCGCGCCACCCCTGCGCGAGACACCGCCGCCCGTGTCCGTAGGAGCAGACGCGCAAGAGCAGGAAGATTCGGCTCACGGTGCAATCACTCCTCCCGAACGCGAGGTCTTTGAGCAGGCCCTAACCGCTCGCATAGGCGAACATCGATTTCACATGCACTTCGAGACCGGCGCGCGGGTGACATGTGAGCCCACGCGAGTGCGAATCTCGACGACGACGGGCTTCCAAGCAGATCGGATGAACCGGCAGCTTCGGGGAGACCTCGAAGCGGTCGCGCACGAGCTCTACGGGTCCGCGGCGCGAATCGAGATCACGGTCGATGAAGCCCTCTCGTTATGCGTCGCAGCAGACAGTGCTCAGCCGCTGCCTTCGAGCCCGCCGGCTCCGATGGCGAGTCTCACTGGGGGCGCGTGGAATGGCGCAACTGTCTCAGCAGCGCCGCAACGCCAGCGACTGCGCGCTGCGCCGCGCGAAGAGAGTTTCCGAAGGCTCGACGACTTCGTCGTTGGCGACGCGAACCGACTTGCCTTCAGCGCGGCGGACTCCTTCGCGCAGAACAGTGTGAGCGCCCCTGCTCTCCTGTTCCTGCACGGCGAGTGCGGCGTTGGGAAGACGCATCTCTTGCAAGGGATTTGTCGGCGGTGGTCGGATTCAGCGCCCGAAAGCAACATCCGCTACGCGACGGCCGAACAATTCACCAACGAGTACATCGCCGCCGTGCGTGCGGGCACGCTCGACGATTTCCGTCGCCGGATTCGGAAGCTCGATCTCCTTGCCATCGACGATGTGCATTTCTTCGCGAGCAAGAACGCCACACAAACCGAGTTTCTCCACACGATCGATGCGATCGCCCTGTCTGGCGCTCGATTGGCACTCGTCTCCGACGAGCATCCGCGACAGATCAAGCGGTTCAGCGAGTCGCTCATCAGCCGATTCCTCTCGGGCATGGTGGTCCGCCTCGATCGACCCGACCGCGCGACCCGCCTTGCGCTCGTGCGCCGACTCGCCTCGGTTCGCGACCTTGCGCTCCGACCGTGCGCGGAGGAGCGCCTTGTCTCCCGCTGCGCGGGAAGCGTGCGCGAAATCGAAGGAGCCATCGCGCGGCTCGTCGCCGCCGCGCATCTGGATGGCGTCGAGCAAGCCATCACGGGAACGCTTGCCGATCGCATGCTCGGCGATGAGTTCACGAACGCACTGCCTTCCGCGCCGATTCGGCTGAGTCGGATCATCGACGCGGTGGTGCAGCGATTGGGCATCCCGCGCGACGAAATCCTCAACCAGTCGCGCCACCAGCGAGCTACCCGAGCTCGCGGCGTGGTTGCCCATCTCGCGCGCCAATTGACCAGTTCGAGCTACCCGGAAATCGCTCGTGCACTCGGCCGCAACGCACACTCTTGTGTGCACGCCGGCGCCAAGCTCGTCGAGCAACTCCTGCGAGACGACGAGCCCCTCATCGCGGGAGTCTCGACGCGCGAAGCGATCGATCAACTCCGACATGATCTCGTACGAGGCGGCTAGGTTCGCTACACTCGACTCGATGTTCGTCGGATTCTGGCGCAAGCACCTCACTCGATCCATGCTCCACGCCAATCGCCCGCGGAGTCTTTACGCATGCGTCCGAGTCGGATGCGTCGCGATCTGCGCCACGATGTCGTCGCTCGCCGCCGCGCAGTATGGCCCAGTCGATCCCTTCGAAAGTTCGATGCGACAGATGCGATCCGCGATCGAAGCGCGAGCCGATGGACGGCATCACACAGTGCTCCTCGGCTTGCGGCAGTTGAAGGATTCCCGCCTCCTTCCGCTCTATGAGTGCCTCCTTGGAGCGGATCATTGGTCGATTCGGGTCGACGGCATTCTGGGCATCGCGGAACTCTCCGCTGCCAAGACCGTTGACACGGCGCTCATCGAAGCCCTGCCCGAGCGCACCGATCGAGACAATGCAGTTCAAGCCGCTCTCGCGATCAAGCTCATTGGTTCGAAGGAAGCGCTCACACTCGCAGGATGGGAAGAACTCGACGACCGCGCCCGCGCCGTCCTTTGCGCGGAGGCGATCTCGCAAGGCGCGGTGCCCGACCGTGCGATCCTCGACAGACTCTGTCGATCGAAGACTCCGGAAACGGCCGCGATTGGCGAGGCACTCCTGCTCGCGATCGGAATCGAGAATGCTGGAGGAGTCGACGCTGCGCTCGATGCGATCGCCGCGCTGAGCCCGCGCAGTCGTGCGTCGACGCTCGCTGAACTGAGCGGGACCATCGCTCGCTTCAAACTCAAGGGATCCGGCGCGTTTCTCACGGAGGCGCTCGCACTTTCCGATCTCAGCGCGGAGTCGCGCGCGCGGCTCATCGTTGCCACGCTCATTGTCGATCCCGCCCGAGGCTTGGATGCGTGGCGATCGTTGGTGAGTCGCGAACGTACGCAACTCGCACTTGTCCGTGCTGCGCATCTCCTGCTTGCGAGTGGCACGCGCGCGAGTGCCGAGGATTGGGCGCTTCTTCGCAATCGAGATCCGCTTCTCGAAGGCATCGCGGATGCCGGCGAGCAACTCTCGCTCGGTGCGTTCGATCAGTTCTACACTCGACTACTCGGCACCGGACACCGCTCCACGCTCGCGGCCGCCTCGGAGGGCGCGGCGCTCCTTGGGACGGATGCGGAACGCGCACTCGGCGTCGCAGCGCTTGCGCTGCTTGTCAACCAAAGCCCTTTGGCAAGTTCACTAGGCGACGGATTGCTGCGGGCGATCGCCCGCCTCGCTGAGTTTTCGCCAGATTCGTTTCGCGAGGCACTCACGCAAGCACAGGCGAATGTGCCATTGAAAGACCTATTCCTCTTCGCGCTTGCTGAGGCTGGAACGATGGAAGCTGCAACGGTTGCCATGGCCGCCCGTGCGGGCGCGAGTGCGAAGGGAGACGCACTCATCCGAATACTCGCCGCACGGTTCGCAGGCGCGGTTTCCGAAGGCGACCTGCTCGCACTTTCCAAAGTCGCGGGCGCGAGTGAGCCAGCGGTCGCGGCACAAGCCGCATGGTTATGGCTTCGCGCGTCCGGGCGAGAACAAGAGTGCATTTCCCTACTCTGTGCTGAACTCAAAGGCACGAAATCGAGTCCATAGCACGGCTCGACGCGTGCACGGGCGGCGAGTTCTCGATACGCCGTGTGAGAATCGGTCGAGTGCAGCCGCGGCAGATTCGCGCTACCCTGATTGAGCATGAGCGCTCGCGCGTGCGCATCTCCACTGTGATGCCCCGCGCCCGCTACTCACTGTTGAGGAAACCGCCATGAGCGAGATCATTACGCTCAGCCTGCCGTCGATTCAATCCCACGAACTTCGCGCACTTGAAGAGTGCCTCGATGGGAGCGTCGAAGGCGCGATGGCACTCGAAAAGGAACTTGAAGAGAGTGTTGCAGATCTGGTCGCGCGGCCGTTTGGCGCGGCATTTGGATCGACGCAGTGCGCGATTGAATGCGCGCTGCTGGCGCTCGGTGTCCGAGATGGTCACGAAATCGTGCTTCCTGCCCTTGCCCCACCGGCGCTCGTCGCCGCCATCGCGCGCGCCCGTGCGAGACCGCTCTTCGTGGATGCCGATCCACGAACCCTGACCGTTCGCGGAGAGGCCGTGGATGCGCGGTGCACCACACGAACCCGTCTCATCGTCGGCGCGACCATGCACGGTGATCCGACTGGATTAGATGAACTCGCCGCCGTCGCTTCGAAGTTTGAAATCCCCCTGCTCGAAATCGTCTGCGGCGGTCTTGGGGGTCGTCTTGGGCGCGATCCCACGGGACGCTTTGGGCGACTGTCCGTGGTGGGACTTGACGCTGCGAGTGGATTTCTCGGGGCGAGTGGTGCTGTCGTCTGCACGAATGATGACGCGCTCGCCTCGACACTCTGCCTTCTCCGGGAAGGCGGCGTGCTCCGACCACGAGTCGATTGGGAGCGCATCGGCGGCGTACGAGCCATCGAACAATTCGTAAGCGACCCAACGCTTCCACTCGTTGCCGCAGCGATCAGCGTGATGCGCCTTCGCCGTCATGCGGAGTACGTCAAGCGCGTTGGGGAGATTTTCGAGCAGTACACGAGCCGCCTCGGCGCGCACCCAGACATCCTGCTTCCTCCACCGACGGCTGACAATTCCGTCGCATGGAGCCACTTCGCCATTCGATTGAGCGATCGATACACGCGCGACGAGCGAGACTCGATCGTGCTTGGCATGCTTCGACATGACATCGGCGTCGGAAGCGCGGTTTGCTATGCGCCTGGCGAGCCAGCATCCTTGGCAACCTTCGGCGTCGTCGAAGGATTTCCCATTGCCGAACGCGCGGCGCATCGACTCATTACCCTCCCGTTCCATCCAAACCTCAGCCGGCGTGATGTCGATCTCACTTGTCAGACCCTTGAAGTGATGATTCAGCGGCAGAGCATCATGCGGTAGTCCTCGCGCACGGAATGGATCCTTCAGCGCGCTCCTCCGAGGGCAGCGTCAGCGCCGAGCAATGTTTGAAGCGGTTCCACACACGCTCCGCGCCGACTCACTCCCACTCAATCGTCGCCGGTGGTTTCGACGAAATGTCGTACACGACGCGATTCACGCCCTTCACTTCGTTGATGATTCGATTCGAAATCGTCGCGAGCACATCGTACGGAATGCGCGACCAATCCGCGGTCATGAAGTCCTGCGTGTCGACGGATCGCACCGCGACCACCGAGTCATAGGTCCGACCATCGCCCATCACGCCCACACTCTTCACGGGCAAGAGAACTGTGAATACTTGACTCGTGGAGCGATAGAGATTGGCTGCGACAATCTCCTCAAGCAGGATCAAATCGCATTCGCGCAGGAGATCCAACTTGGGGGTTGTCACTTCACCGAGCACGCGCACCGCAAGCCCGGGACCAGGAAACGGGTGTCTCCACACGACTTGCGGCGGCAGTCCAAGGACTTCTCCGAGTGCGCGCACTTCGTCTTTAAAGAGCAAACGCATCGGCTCGATCAGCTTGAACTCCAAGTCCTCGGGAAGCCCCCCAACATTGTGGTGAAGTTTGATGTTCGCGCTCGTCCCGGCGTGGCCGTGACCAGACTCAATCACATCCGGATAGAGCGTGCCCTGTGCGAGAAACTGTGCGCCGCCCTCAATCGACGCGGCCATCTCCGAGAAGACCGTGATGAATCGATGTCCGATGCGGCGGCGCTTTTCTTGTGGATCTTCGATGCCCGCGAGGTCACCAAGAAATGCCGCGCTCGCATCCACCACGCGCAGGTCAACATCAAAGTGATCGCGGAAAGTGGTCTCGACTAACTCTCGCTCATTCTTTCGAAGCAGTCCGTTGTCGACGAAGATGCAGGTGAGCTGCGAACCGATCGCTTTCGCGAGGAGCGCCGCGACAACGGAACTGTCGACGCCGCCAGAAAGCCCGCAAATCACGCGGCCACCACCGACCCTGGCCCGAATACGCGCACACTCCGCATCGACGAAGTCAGACATCTTCCACGAACCACTACATCCACATCCCTTGAAGAGGAAGTTCGCGATCATGTCGCCGCCCTGCGGCGTGTGCGTCACTTCTGGATGGAACTGCACCCCGTAAAAATTCCGCGCGCGATCGCGCATCGCGGAAACAACGCAGGTGGATGTTGATGCGATCGAGCTGAACCCAGGCGGCATGTCGACAACTTGGTCGCCGTGACTCATCCAAACCGTCGCATGCGTATCCACTCCGGCAAAGAGATCCGATGCGTCCTGCACCGCCAATCTCGCGCGCCCGTATTCGCGGTGCGCGACACTCTGCACTCGCCCGTCAAGCAAATGACTCATCAACTGCATGCCATAGCAAATGCCCAATACAGGAATCCCGAGCGCGAAGAGACCGACATCACAGGTTGGAGCGCCGGGCTCGAACACACTCGAAGGACCACCCGACAGAATGATCCCTTTGGGCGCGAGTTCCCGCACTTCATCAGGACTAATCGTCGGAGAGACGAGAAGGCTGAACACGCCCGCCTCGCGAACTCGACGCGCGATCAGTTGCGCAGTCTGACTCCCAAAGTCGAGAATCAAGACGCATTCGGTGCCAATTGGTGGTCGCTCGCTCATCGCTTCATCCGTACTCGGGCGTCCCGTGATCGTGGCGCTGCTGCCAATCGGATGCCGGACGACTTCGTCCTGCTCCCGTCAACCAATGGGGGAAACGAGCACTGTAGCAATACCCCGGCGTCTGATTCGGGTCGTGTCGCATGGGCGCAGGCGAGGGGCTCCGAGAGCGATGCTTCGGAGCGCGTGAGCGAAAAACCCCTGGGCAAGGCCCCAATGCGCGACGGCGTCGAGCAAGCATGGCGCGAACTGTGAGCCGGGCACAGGGCCTACGGAGGTGCGAGGCAAACCCAATGCTTACCGTCATGTCGAGCGAGCCCCTTGGCTGCAAGTGCCGTGAGCGTCGGAGCGACTTTTTGCCACGGCAGGTCGAGGAGATCAGCGAGTTCATCGCCGCATCGAGCCGCGCCTCGGAGCGCGTCGAGGAGAGCGCGCTCTGCCGAGTTCAGCGATCCTTGCGATGCCCCCACGGTGCATGACTCGCTCGACGCCGAGGCATGCCCGCGCGTGTCCGAGCCGCGTTCCGCATCGGGCACGCTCGACCTTGCGGTCACCGTCGGTGCGGGGCCATCCGCGCGTCGATCCCGCAATGGGAGATTCGCGATCGCGAGTGACCGCTGCGAGAGAATGAGTTCCGCAACATCCTGCGGCTCGTGTGCCAAGTGCGCCCAACCCTCTCGAATCGCTCGGTGACATCCGGCCGACCGCGTCGAGTCCACCGGACCTGGAAGACACGCGACCTCGCGTCCCTGTTCTTCAACCGCGAGCCTCGCCGTCAAGAGCGCACCGCTGCGCTCGGCTGCTTCCACTACGAGGACGACGAGGCTCAACCCACTCACGATTCGGTTTCGGCGTGGGAAGTACTCCGGTCGTGGCGATACCCCACACGCGAACTCAGTGATCACCGCCCCTCCCGACTCAACAATCGCTTCAAACAAGGGCGCGTGTTCCGATGGATAAACATGATCGAGTCCACCCCCGAGGACAGCGACCGTCCGTCCACCAACGCGAAGGGCGGCTCGATGCGCCTCGGCATCGATCCCTCGCGCGCCGCCGCTGACGATGACAACGCCCAGTTCCGCCAGTTCCGCCGCGAATCGGGCCGCTTGGATCCGCCCGTATGCCGTCGCTGAACGAGAACCCACAATGGCGACGCTCGGAAACTCTGGTGGCGGAAGCGTTCCTCGAACCCAAATCGCGGATGGGGGATCGTGAAGATCCTGGAGAGCGTCAGGAATCTGCGGAAACGAGAGCACTTGCGCATCATGTCGCTGCGCCGCGGCTCGCTCAGCGCCGAGGTCAACCTCGCGCGCAGCACGCAGCATCGCCCCAAGGTCTCGCAATCGGCACGCATGCGGAAACTGCAACCACCACGCGTCGGGTTGCGAGAGCGCGGCGACGGCACTCCCAGCCGTTTCAGCCGCGATGCGCACCGTGCGAGGACCGATGCCGCGCGCGAGTGCGAGGCGCATCCACGCATCGCACTCGAGGGCATCATGCAACACTCCATCACGCGCGTTGCGCTCGAGAGCCATCCAATTCACGCCGACAGTCCTTTCCGTCCATAAGTTCCACCACCGAGAATGAAACAGTACCGCTCCTCGAATGGAGTGCGCGAAAGGACCCCTTTTTTCGGCGCAGTTTTCTACGACAGTGAGCGCGGGTCTTGCTCGTTCTCGAGTGCCACGCGAAGCTCCCGTGGAGTTGGCGCAGCGCTCACCCACGCGCTCTGCTCGGCGAGAGCACAGTCCGCGAACGACTCTCGCTCGGAGGAATCACTCGTTTCAAGGCTGCGTGCCGGCGAGTCCGTAACAGGCTCAAGTGTGGACAGCGGCACTGGCGCAAACGACACCGTTGCGTCGTCGACGCACCCGTCGACGCACCCGTCGACGCCCGACGCGCGTGTCTCCACTTCGACAAGCGAGGGGATACTCGCGCTCGTGGAAGGTTTGACTTCGCACCCACTCGATGCCAAGGCGTCGACCACCACACCGGTTGAAACACGATGCCCGTTCGTTCGCTTTCGACCGCTGAATTCCGTTTCCGGTCCAACGAACAGTCCGATGAACATCATGAAGGTGCCGACCGCGAGAATCCACAGGCGACGCGGTCCCGTCGCGAGTCGAGAGAGCAGCGTGTCCGGCGCCGGTGGAGCCGCCTGTGCAGCCAGAGGAACCGACGCATCGATCCACTCGACCACCGTGTCATTCATGCTCGGCGCGAGCATGAGTGAGGATTCGCCCGCAAGCTTTAGGTTCAGTTGGCTCGCCGCGAGTCGTCGTAGCACACGCTCGTCGCCATCACCAAGGTCGTGAAGAAAACGGTCGTAGGCGGCCAGACGCTCAAATGCCTGCTGTTCGCGCGCGCGGTGATACTGGACCAACCCCTTGAGTTCGTGAAGCTCGCGCTGCGCCGGAATGAGAAGCGCGCTTACGAGCAGGGCTAACCCCGCGATGACAAAGGGCCAGCCTGCGTCGAATCGGAAGAGTGGAATCACGCGAGCCATGGGGAATCCGTCTATCGACGAAATGGCGGCAACCGCTCAAATCAGCGCGTTGGGGCTCGCCGACGCACGACGAGCAGGCAAACGATTCGCGAGCATCAGGTGCATTCCCCAATCGGAGTGAGGTTGCGAAGCACACTGCATCGCAAGGCAAGGGTTGCCGATGCCCCTGCGCGGGGCGTTTGCATTCACGCTCCGGTGGTTCAACGCATCGACGCCAGCCGACATCGATTTTGACAAAGTCCGCACCATGAGTCTTCGCCATTCCATCAATCAAGCGGCCAAGGCAGTCGTACTCACCGACGCGCGCGACCTTCCCGGACTCGTCGCTCTGCAGGACCTCCTGCAGTCGATCACTCGCGAGGCACAGACGCGCCAGGCGAGCGAAGCAGCCGCATCATCCGCGGAAGCCGCCGAACTGGTCGAGCAGATCGTCCTGCGGCAGGTCGCGGATGTTGAGCAGGCATTCCTTCGCCTCACCGAAGCGATCTCAAGGCTCGACGAAACCACGCCGGAGGATGGCGCGAACGCACCTTCATTGTCCAATCCGAACTCCGGACGCACCAGCGTCGACCGGGACCTCATCGCGGCTTGGGTTTCAGGTTGCGAAGCCACGATTCCCGAACTTGAGCACCTCGCGGTCGCTTGCGAAGACATCGCCCACGCAGGCAACGCCCTCGCGGATGTAAAGCGTCGCATTCACACCTTTAAGGGCGAGTGCGGCGTGCTCAGCCTCGACTGCGCCCAACGACTTTGCCACGACACCGAGACCCATATCGAAGATGCCCTCGCGCAAGGGCACTTTCCGGTGGACGCCGTGCTCGCCCTCGCAGATTGGCTTCGCACCCTCATGGCCGAGCTTGCGAACGACCCTGTCGCCGCTGAGCCCGATGACGCCCACGCTCGCGCCGCGTTGCGTGCAGGCTTCGGATGCGACCGCGCGACAGCACCGACACCCACTCCGCCTCCCGCGATTCCCGCGCCCATAGACGATGGTTGCGCGATCGAACTCAACTTCGACGCAGCAGATGACAACCTCGCCGACTTTGTCACGGAAGCACGAGAACACCTCGCGAACGCTGAGAACTCCGTGCTCCAACTCGAGAAAAACTCGAATGACCCAGAGCATGTGAATGTGATCTTCCGCGCATTCCACACTATCAAGGGTGTCGCGGGTTTCATGAACCTCGTGCCCGTCGTGCGCTGCGCACACGCGGCGGAGTGTTTGCTCGATCGCGTGCGCAGTGGAACGCGGAATCTCGACAATACCGTCCTCGACCTCGTTCTCGTGGCCAGTGACATTCTTGGCCAACTTATCGCAAGCATCAACGGAGCCCCGCTTCCGAGCAAGCGTTCGGTCGAGTCGCTCATCGTTCGGCTCGAACTTGCAAGTGATGGCAACGACGCGCCCGCGCAGCCTCCATCGCCAAATCCCTCCACCGCAACAGGTACTGCGGCGCCAGCAGCAGCGCCGCTGGAGCCGCCTGCGATAAGCGCGATGACCGCGAGCGATCCAAACGCACGAGTCGCCGCGATGCGCAAGGGTGATCAGACCGTCAAGGTCTCCACGCTTCGCCTCGACAGTCTGGTCAACGAAGTCGGCGAACTCGTCATCGCACAACTCATGGTAATGCAGGACCCGACAATCACCGCCGTCGTCGATCAACGACTGCAGCGCAATCTCGCGCACCTTGGAAAGATCGTGCGAGACCTCCAAGAAACTTCAATGTCGCTTCGGATGGTCACCCTCCGTGCGACCTTCCAGAAGATGGCGCGTCTGGTTCGCGATGTGGCGCACAAAGCCGGAAAGCGCGTGCAACTCGTGGTCGACGGCGAGGATGTCGAACTTGATCGCAATGTGGTGGAGGAAATCGGCGACCCACTCGTGCACATGATCCGCAACGCCTGCGATCACGGCATCGAGTCCGCCGCCGATCGTCGAGCGGCGGGCAAGGACGAAACCGGCACACTCAAGTTGCGAGCCTTTCATTCAGGCGGTTCGATCGTGATCGAAGTCGCTGACGATGGTCGCGGGCTCAATCGCGGGCGCATTCTGAAAAAGTGCGTTGAACGCGGACTTCTCGATCCAGCGCGCAATCCAGCGGACATCCCCGATTCAGAAGTATGGAACTATGTCTTCCTTCCCGGATTCAGCACCGCCGAAAAGGTCACCGACATTTCCGGCCGAGGCGTGGGCATGGATGTCGTTCGGCGAAACATCGAAGCGCTCCGAGGGAGTGTGGAGATCTACTCGACACCCGGCGAGGGGTCCGTCTTTAGCATGCGGCTCCCGCTCACGATGGCAATCATTGACGGGATGATTGTGCGAATCGGCACGCAGCGTTATGTCGTGCCAACCCTCAGCATCGAGCGCAGCTTCCGACCACTCGAATCAGACCTCACGATGGTCTTCGGCAAGGGAGAACTCGTCCGTGTGGGCGAGCAACACCTCGCCGTGCATCGACTCAAGCATGTGTTTGACATCGACGAAGGCGTCGACGCGCTCAGCGAAGGACTCCTCCTCGTCCTCGAATCGGGAAAGCGTCGCGCCTGCGTCTTCGTCGATGAAATCCTCGGTCAACAGCAAGTCGTCATCAAGACGCTCGGCGCGCGCGAGTCACTGCGCGGAGTCTCCGGCGGAGCGATTCTCGGCGATGGGCGCGTGGCGCTCATCGTCGATGTCGGCGGGCTCTTGGAAGAAGCCGCCTCGCGCGGTCACGATCGCCTGCAACGCACGGATTCTCGTCATTCCTTGAAGGAGCACATGTCATGAGTATCGTTGAAAGGCCTACGCCCTCATCCCCCGCCAGCACCACGAATCAAGCCCCGCGCAAACAGCGCGACGCGAATGAGCACAAGTTCCTCTCCTTCTGCCTCGGTGCCGAGACGTATGGCGTGGAGATCCTGAAGGTTCGCGAGATCATTGGCCTGCTTGCCATCACGCCGCTCCCGCAAACGCCGCCCTATGTACGAGGCGTGATGAATCTGCGCGGCAGGATTATTCCGGTCATTGACCTGCGCCTCCGATTCGCGCTTCCCGCCGTCGAGGCGACGAAAGAAACTTGCGTCATCGTGCTCGAGAGCAGCGACAGTGAGGGCGAGCAAACCGTCATGGGCGCCGTCGTCGACAGCGTTCGAGAAGTGCAGGACATCCCGCCGTCGGCGATCGAGCCTCCGCCGGAGTTTGGTTGCGAGATTCCACTCGGGTACATCCAAGGCATGGGCAAAGTGAAGGAGAAGGTCATCCTGCTCCTCGAGATCGCCGAGGTGGTCGGTTCTCGCGAGCGGCAGCAGATCGCGCAGGCTGCCGCGGCAGCATCGACTCGCGAAGCCGCGTAACCGGCGACTCCTGCAACGGATTGAGAAACACCACACGGCCGTGTGTGAGGTGCATTGCATGATCGACACTCTCACCGAACCACTGTTTGAACGCATCGCGCGCATTGCGCGATCTCGCTGGGGCCTTGCGCTCCACGCGCGCAAGTTTTCCTTGGTGCAGAATCGTTTGACGACGCACCTGCGGAAATCAGGCGGCACGATCGAGGCTTGGGTGCAACGCATCGAACGCACGCCGACCGATGCGGACATGTTGGTCTTTTTCGACATTCTCTCCACGAATGTGACGAGCTTCTTTCGCGACCCGACGCACTTCGGTTTTCTCGAGCGAGAACTTTGGACGCCGCTTGCGCGCGGCACGCGCACTGCCGCCGGACGAAAAATCCGGATCTGGAGCGCCGCGTGTTCAAACGGCGCGGAACCATATTCGCTCGCGATGCAGGCACGGGAGTGCTTGCCGCCGGAACAGAAGTGGGAGGTGAAGATCCTTGGAAGTGATCTCTCCACGAAAGCTCTCACTGCGGCGCGATCGGGCGTGTATGCCGAGAGTCAACTTGCGGGACTCGCACCGGAGCGACGCAAGCGCTGGCTCCTACCCGCACCAAAGGCAACCGAGCCAGGGTGGAGCGTCCGACCGGAGCTCCGCGAGATGGTGGAGTTCCGTCAGCACAATCTCATGGACTCACCCAACTCGATGGGCGGCCCGTTCGATTGCATCTTTCTCCGAAACTGCATGATCTACTTCGACCGAGAAACGCGCGAAGAGGTCGTGCTGCGCATGCATTCGATGCTCAAGCCTGCAGGTTGGTTGATCGTCGGCAGCGCTGAAACCCTGTCGTCCCTCAAAGTCCCATTCAAGACCGCGTCTGCCAGCATTTATGTCAAGGAGTGAGCGAGGTCTATGCCACCCCCCCGTACCGAAACAATTCTTGGTTCAACAACCGACGCGGACCGGATCACCGTTGGGGTTGCGGACTTGCAAGCAAGTCGCGATGCATCCCGCACGATCATCACCTACGCCCTCGGGTCTTGTATCGGAGTCACCCTCTGGGATCCCATTCTTCGCGCCGGAGGCATGTTGCACTTCATGCTTCCTGAGGGCGCGCTCAACGCAACGAAGTCGCTCGAGAACCCGTTCATGTTCGGCGACACGGGGTTCACTCTCTTGCTCGAACGCGTCCTCGCGTTCGGCGCACGGCGTGACCGACTCGTGATTTGCGCCGCCGGAGGAGCCGAGGTGCTCGCGGATGAAGGTCACTTCCGCATCGGCAGCCGAAATCGAACGCTGTTGCGAAAAGTGTTGTGGAAGCACGGCATGTTGCTCTCCGCCGACGACACCGGCGGCTCGCACAGTCGCACGCTTTCGCTTCGATTGAGTGATGGCGCGACTCTGGTGAAGAGCCAAGGAAAGGAGCGTGCACTGTGGCCGAGTTGATGCAACTCACCTCGAAACGGGCAAGCGCCCTCGTTGCACACATCGACGGACTTCCCGCGATGCCGGCTGCGGCAATGCGGCTGCTGTCCGCAGTCGGGCGCAATCTGGACTTCACCCAAATCGACGCGATCGTCCGAAGCGATGAGGCGATCGCCGCACGAGTCTTGCGAATCGCGAACTCCGTGATCTACAACCCACGCGGAACGACGGTGTTGCTGCCCGAGGCTGTGCGGCGACTCGGCACACGCGCACTCGTGCGCATCGCGATGGAGACCGAGGTTGGTGGGCTGCTCGCGGAAGGCGGTCGCGCGTACGGCATGCGCCGAGGCGATCTCAGCGAGGCCTCGGTGGGCGGCGCCGTCGCTGCAGGACTTATCGCCAAACGCGTCGGCGCAGACGAAGGGCTTTGCTTTGCTGGCGCGCTCTTGCGCGATGTTGGAAAGATTGTGATCGACGCCCTCGCGGGACCCGCTGCACTCGATGCGCTCGCCTCTCGCGGTGAAGGCATGCCGTTCCTCGACTGCGAAGTGGAAGCGTTTGGCGCCGATCACTCGGAGCTAGGAGCGGCGTTGGCAGTGCATTGGAAACTGCCGACACCGATGGCGCGATTGATTCGATTCCACCACACCCCGCCGCAGGATCCAATCGATCCGTGTTGCGATGTGGTGCACGCTGCGGATTGGGTGGCTCGGTTTGCTGGGTTGGGCTTAGGGGCAGATGGCATGCTGTACCCGTTTGATCGTGGAGCGCGTGAACGCTTAGGTCTCACCCGTTCCGACCTTGAACCACTTGTCATCGCTGTACTCACGGAGACCGCCGCACAGCGCGCCGCGACGAAACTCGCGTTTGGGAGATCCACATGAACCCATCCATCAATTGCCATGTTCTCATCGTCGACGACTCGCCGATACTGAGATCCGCCATCAAGAAAGTCGTGCGCCTCGCAGGAGTCCCAGAGGAGAGAGTCTTCGAGGCCGGCAACGGACGAGAAGCGCTCGATGTCCTCGCAAGTGTGTGGGTCGACCTCGTACTCCTCGATCTCAACATGCCGGTGATGGATGGCGAAGCGTTCGCAAAGGAACTGCGCGAGCACGCGGAATTGCGCGATGTATCCGTCGTCATCGTCTCGACCGAAGCGAATCGTGCGCGACTCGAGCGCATGCGTGCATACGGCGTACGACACACGCTCCGCAAGCCATTCGAACCAGAAGAACTCTGCCGCCTCATCTCCGACGTCCTCGGCGTCGCGTGAGGACAGTAACGCGACTGCATTCCGCAGGCACTTGCAGGAACCCACGACATGACTGAACCCACCGACAATCTTCACCCCGATCCAGAGATGCTCGCGCGAATCACGATTGACGCGCTCGAGCGCACTGCGTTTGTACTCGCCGATCCCGCCGACGACCCCGCTGGGTTACCCGATGCAGCGACGATCGCGAGCATCGACTACACCGGCCCCTGCAATGGAGGCATCGACCTCGTCGCGAGCGCGGGATTCGGGCGCAATCTCGCGGCGAGTCTCCTCGGATGCGATGCCTCTCAAGTGAGTGAAGCAATGGCCGCGGAAGCGGTGCGGGAACTTGCCAACATCATCGGCGGATCCATCATTCTCGAACTGGGCGGGACGGACTGCACCTACTCCCTCGGTCTGCCGCGCACGATGCCGTCGCCGAGGTCCGCATGGGCGGGTTCGTGCGTGCTCAATGCCGAAGGCGAACGCCTCGAAGTACACGCGATCGCGGCCTAGATCAACGACCGACAAGGAATCGCAGCATGCCCAACGCACGCATCATCATCGTCGACGACAGCGTGATCGTCCGCCAAGTGCTGCGCAATGAACTTGAGCGTCACGCTGGCATCGAAGTCGTCGCGACGGCGGCCGATCCACTCGTGGCGCGCGAAAAGATTCTGGAGTTGCATCCGGACTGCGTCATTCTCGATCTCGAAATGCCCAAGATGGATGGGCTGACATTCCTTCGCAAGTTGATGAAGTTCCATCCGGTTCCGGTGATTGTGTGCTCAGGCCTCACTCCGAAGGGTTGCGCGCTGGCGGTGGAATGCCTTGAAGCCGGTGCCTTCGAAGTGGTGTCGAAGCCCGGCGGAAACTTCAGTGTTGGTGAAGTCGCAGCGCGGCTCGCCGAACTTGTCCATGCGGCCGCGACTTCACGACCTCGCCCCTCCCCCTGCGGCTCCGCGTCGATTGCAGCGCCAAACTTGGCAAGTACCCGGCTGCTCGCGCACGCAACCGGCACGACCCAAGGCTCGACTCCGACGCGAATGGTCGACACGAGAAACGGAAACAACCGACTCATCGCAATCGGTACTTCAACGGGTGGCACGGAAGCGCTCCGCGTCGTGCTCAGCGCACTACCACTCGACACCCCCGGCATCGTGATGGTGCAACACATGCCGGAGGGATTCACCAAGGCGTTTGCCGATCGACTCAATACACTTTGCGCGCTGGAAGTGCGAGAAGCACAGGACGGGGATGTCATTCGCCCGGGACGCGCGCTCCTCGCGCGCGGGAACCGGCACATGCGCGTCGTGCGCGAAGGTTCGCAGTGGGTCGTCCGCGTCTTCGACGGGCCGCGCGTGATGCGACACAAACCATCCGTCGAGGTCTTGTTCGAAAGCGCCGCGCAGGTCGCAGGCGCCCGCGCGCTCGGTGTCATCATGACGGGCATGGGTGGCGATGGCGCAACCGGCCTCTTGGCGATGCGAAAAGCGGGCGCCGTCACGATCGCGCAAGATGAGCAGAGTTGCGTGGTCTTTGGCATGCCTCGCGAGGCGATCCGCTGCGGCGGTGCGCAAATCGTTGCCCCGCTTGATCGCATTGCGAAACTCATTGGCGACTTTACTGCGCAACGACTCGCGGCGGAGCCACTCATCGGCGCGCCGGCCGCATGATGAAAGCGCACAACGCACGCCGTGAAGCGCGCGTTGTGCAGCGCGTATCTCCATCAACACTCGCTCTCGCGAGTTCATTTATGCAAGTTCAGGAAACAGCTTTTGGACCACCGCGACGAGATCCTTCACATGCTGCGCGCTTTCAGCGAAGAGCGCGGCCTCGGATGCGTTGAACTTCACTTCCACGACCTTTTCCATGCCGCCCTTCCCGAGGATGCACGGCACTCCAACAAAGAAGCCCTTGCCCGTTTGTCCTGGCGCGACGCCGAACGCATCCTCGCAGTACGCCGCGCACGGAAGAATGCGCTTCTTGTCCTTGATGATCGCCTCAGCCATCTGAATCACACCTGCAGCAGGTGCGTAGTAGGCCGATGTTCCCATCAGCTGCACGATTTCGCCCCCGCCCACCTTCGCGCGCTGCACGCACTCGGTGATCTCCGCTTCCGACAGCAACTGGTCGATCGGGATGCCATGCACGCTTGTAAAGCGAGGGAGCGGAACCATGTCATCCCCGTGACCACCGAGCAACAGTGCTTGAATGTCCTCGATCGAACAACCGAGCTTCATCGAGAGGAAGGCGCGAAAGCGCGCGACATCGAGGCATCCCGCTTGTCCGAGCACGCGATGCGCGGGGAAACCGGAACTCTTCCACGCGGTGTAGACCATCGCGTCAAGAGGATTTGACAGAACGATGATGATCGAGTTGGGAGCGAACTTTGCCACCTGCTGCGAAACTTCACGCACAATCTTGACATTCGTCTGACTGAGATCGTCGCGACTCATGCCGGGCTTGCGCGGCAAGCCAGCTGTGATGATGACAATGTCGCTGTCCGCGATCAATCCGTAGTCACTGCCACCCTCAATGCGGCAATCGAATCCCTCAATGGGTGCTGCCTCGTAGAGATCGAGTGCCTTTCCCTTGGCCACGCCATCGGCGATGTCGAGCAGCACGATGTCACCGAGTTCCTTCGATGCAGCCCAAACAGCGCACGCAGCGCCCGTGTTTCCAGCTCCGATGATCGAGATCTTCGCGCGACGCATTTCGGTCAGGTACTCCAAGTAAGAAAAGGTTGAGATGGTCTAGTGCAGGGATGCGCCCCTCGCTTCGCGAAGGGGGTCGAGAGCATAGGCGATTGCGTCGAGGCGTTCGGCGCCGCTGCCGGAAATCGGTCGATTGCCGAGATGCCCTCAAGGCGTCGCTCGTCGAAGCCAAAAATGCATGCAGCCGCTCCAGAGTTTGGAACGGCTGCATTCGCGAATGGGCCTGAAAGGACTCGAACCTTCGACCTCACCCGGCTCAGGGGTGCGCTCTAGCCAGCTGAGCTACAAGCCCCTTGCGGGGGGGCGAGGAGTATAGCAAGAACCACGGCCAATTCCATACTGATATCTCGCGGTTACCACGCTGCGAGATCACCCACAAGTGGCTCGACCAAGTCCTTGATCGTGACAATGCCGAGTGGCTTATCCGCACGATCTGCAACAATCGCGAGCGACACGCGAGACTGGCGCATGAGGGTGAGGGCCGTCAACGCGGGAGTGTGGGGTGCGAGGACGGGCGCCTCGCGCAGCAACGATGCGGTCGGACCCGCTGGTTGCAATAGGACATCGAGAGCAGAGACGACACCGAGTACAGCGCCCTGCGCGTCGACGGTCGGAAGACGACCGAACGGAGTGCGGCGCAGCAGCGTCAGGCGTTCAAACGGACTTGCCGTAATCGACAGCGTCACAACTTGCTTCCACGGCACCATCTCCGCACCGATCGTGACACCGCGCATGGTGAACACACGCTCGGCAATTCCCATCTGCTGCTCTGTCAAACTCTCACTGTCCTCATGCAGCAGCGCAAAGACCCGTTGACGAGCGTCGATTGGCGCGATCTCCTTCGAGGCTCCGGTCGCTCTCGCGATGGTTTTCGCCAGCCAAGTCAATGCGGGAATCAGCCCAATCCAGGTGCAGCACACGCGAACGAAAAAAAGTGGCCTCGCGAATGCCGGAAGCCAACGATCGGCATTCGTGCGAAACAACTCTTTGGGCATCACATCCCCGATGACGAACAGGAGCGGCGTCAGAATCGCGAGCTCTGCGATCGCTGCGCTCAGGGTGGAGAGCCCCAGTACTTCAAGTCCGCACGCGATGCCGAGGCCGCCGAGCCAACCTCCAGCAGCCTGTGCGAAAAGCGTGGTGCTCAACACCCGCTCGGGCGCGCGGAGTTCCCGTTCAAGCGTGATGGCGCGGGAATCGCCTCGGGCCGCGCGCACAAACAAACGCACCCGACTCAAGGAATAGATCCCCGTCTCAAGGCCTGATGCGAGGCCTGCGAGAAGCATCCCTGCGAGCGCGATGGCAAGGTAGAGTGTGATATCGGAGGGGATATTCATTCTCCTCCCACCTGCGAGACGAGCACGCTTTCCACGCGCGCGCCGTCCATCGACTCGACCTCCAGTGAAACATTACCAAGTTGCACACGATCTCCCTCACGAGGAACGCGGGACAGTCGGTCAAGCACGAGTCCGGCGACGGTACTCGTTCGCGCGGAACGCGATTGAAAACCGAACACTTCACTCCAGCGATGCGCGCTCATCTCGCCACTCACACGCCACCGACCATCAGGTAACTCCTCCGGCACCGTGATCGCGCGTTCACCCGTTCCAAGAATGTCTCCCACGACTTCTTCGACACAATCCTCCACCGCGACAACGCCTGCGGTACCGCCGTACTCGTCCACGACGATCGCGAGTTTGGTCGCGGTTTTTCGGAAGTGCTCCAAGAGGCGTTCGAGCGATGCGAGTTCGGGGATGAAGTGAACGACTTCTAGCGAATCCGCAATGCTGCGCCGAGGTTGCGAGAGCAGCCACGACTTCACTTGAAGAATGCCTCGCACATCATCCACGCCCTCGCCCACTATTGGAAAGTGCGTGAGTCGAAACTCGCCCGCCGCCGAAAGCACTTCCGACTCCTTCGCGCCAAGGTCGAGCCACGCCATGTCCACGCGCGGTGTCATCACATCTCGCACGCGCAATCGACGGAGTCGAACCACTCCCTCGAGAACACCCTGCTCAGCTGCGTCGATGGAGCCTGACCTCGCCGAGATGTCGAGCAACGCCGCGAGTTCTGCTCGCGATAGTTGCGGCGCTTCTGTGGACTTCCCCAGCAACCGCGTGAGCGGCATGATGAACCAGTGGTCAAGGCCGTTCCGGAGTGGCGCCACGATCGTGTCGAACCCGACAGCAGGATAAACCAACACCGATGCGAGGCGCACGCGATCGAGCATCGCGAGTGCCTTTGGAAGAAGTTCGCCAGCCAGAACGCAACCAATAATCGAAACGAGTGCAAGCGCGACCTTACCGAGCGGAGAGCCTCCGACGCGGGTGAAAAGTACGGTGCTCGCCACGAAATAGGCGCTCGAGCAGACGATCGAGCCAAGCATGGTGGACAACAACAGCGCGCGCGGCCGTCGACGCAGGCGCTCGATCAGTACCGCGGCGTTGGGTCGCGTGCGCTTCATGACGACACGATCCGACGCGGTCAGACCGAAGAGGGCCGTCTCGACCGCAGCAAAGAATGCAATCCCGGCAATCATCGGAATCATCGCGATCCCGACGGCGATCTCGGCGACGCCGGCAACTTCACTCTCCGAGATCATGCATCGCCTCCGTCGTCGCATGCTCGACTTGCTCACGCATGCGTCCGACCGCACGGAGGACATTGATTCCCTCTCGCACAACCTGCGCCGAGGCGGTTGAGAGCCCAACTTCCCCCGCGTCGGAAAAGGCGTCGCTGATTCGCGTCGACGCGTCGAGATGCATACGCTCGCCCTCGCGCGCAAGCTCGGCGAGCACGGCCGCATCGCCCAATGATGCGTCGAGTCGCTCGCGGAGTTCCATCATGTGCAGCAGAAATCCGTCCGGCAGTGCGCGGCCATCACTCGTAGGCGCTCGCATTGCGCAGAGCAATGCCTCGGCGCGCGTCAACGGATCCGAGAGCGCTTTGAACGCGTCATTGAGAATGGTGGCGTGGGGTACTTCCCCTCCCGCGTCGGGATGCGCGACCGCCAACTTGCGCATCCACGCTCGACGAATGTCCTCTGCATGGAGGTCATACTTCGGCGCGAGCCCGAGGATCGCGAATGGGCAGGTGGCGCTCAATCGGTGCCCGACACCCTTTCGATTTCGTCAAAGCTGGTCAGCCCGTTCCCCACGAGTTGGAAGCCATACGACTGCAGCGTTGTGAAGAGGCTTCCCGAGAGTGATTCTCGAATCTGTGCAATCGTCGGCTTCTTGAGGATCACATCGCGAAGGTTGTCATTGAATTCAACCATTTCGAAGATCGCACGACGTCCGTAAAAGCCCGTGTCGAGGCAGTACGCACATCCCTGAGGCGCGTAGATCTGCGCGACGCCATGGACGGACTTCCCCATCCGCATCTGCTGCGCAGGTGTCGGCGTGACCGCTTTGCGACAGGTGCCGCACAGCACGCGAACGAGGCGCTGCGCAATCACGAGATTGAGTGCGTTCGCCACCTGATAGCTCTCGACTCCGAGGTCCATCAATCGAAAGATGGTCCCGATCGTGTCTCGCGCGTGCACCGTCGAAAAGACAAGGTGGCCAGTCATTGCCGCTTGCATCGCAACCGTCGCCGTTTCGAGATCGCGAATCTCGCCGACAAGAATGACGTCGGGATCTTGACGCAGCACGGAGCGGAGGAGCCCGCCGAAAGTGTGCCCTTGCTTGCTGTCAATCGGAATCTGCGTCGCACCTTCAATCTGGTACTCAACGGGATCCTCAATCGTGATCGCATTGCGTTCGACAAGGTTGATCTCTCGGAGACAGGAATACAGCGAGGTTGTCTTGCCTGAGCCGGTTGGACCACACACGAGGATGAGACCAGCGTCACGATTACAAACGACACGGACCTTCTCGTACATCCACGGAAGCAGTCCCATCTCATGGAGTCGTCCGGGGGCGGTTGCGGGATCGAGCACGCGAACAACCATCTTCTGCCCGTGCACCGCGGGTGTCAGACTGACGCGATAGTCGACGCGTCTGGATCGAACATTCACGGTGAAGTGACCGTCAAGCACTTCGTTCTTCATACTCTGATCAAACTGGCAGAGCACCTTGACGACGCCAAGAATGCGTCGATAGACCTGGAGAGGAAGATCGCAGATGGTGACCATCGTTCCATCGACACGAAATCGCACCAATGCAATGTCTGTGCGCGGTTCGATATGCAAATCACTCGCGCGCGCGCGGAAGCACGCGAGCAGAAGCAATCGATAGATGTACACACTCTCCGCGGGCGCGTCTTCCCCGGTGTCTCCTTGCCCCTGCGCGGCATGGAGGACCGCGCCTCGTGCATCGACGAGCGCAATGTCCGTTTCGCCAAATGGTTTCGCGAGACTTGAGTCGATGACGCGACGAATGTCCGACTCGTAACTCGATTGGGCCGCGACATCCTTCGCATCGATGTCAATCGTCGCCTGCGGTTTGGCGCGAGCCTGCTGCGGTGGCGGAGACGCGCTCATCACAACCTCGGCGCCCTGCTGCTCGAGATATCGAATCTCGATCGAACCGACTCGAATGATGTCGCCGCTGCCGAGGACTTGGAGCGGGACCTTCGTCCCGTTGACCTTCATCCCGTTCCGCGATGCGAGGTCTCGAACTCGCCAAGCGCCGTCCGCGGACTCAATAACGCAATGTTGGCGGCTCAACCCATCGTCGTTGTAGTTGATTTCATTCTCGGGAAGCCGTCCGATGCGGATGGGGTCTGCAATGAGGTCAATCCGCCGCGTCCATCGTGGGCTCGATACTTCAAGAAATGCCATATGCGAGATCCTACTCTGCACCCGAGATCCGCCACCGGTTCCGCGATGCTCTCGTTCGGAACGCGCTCCGCGACAAGGAGGGCACGGCGGTCGGACTTTCGCGATCAAAAGGACGCGATTACGATGAGCATTGCTACCCTAGGCGCGCACGATGTTCAAGCTCTTCGTTGGAAATCTCAGTTTTCATACCAGCGAGGCGCGACTTCGCGAGTTGTTCGCGCAATACGGAGAGGTCGCCGAGGTGTTTCTGGGCAAGGACCGACAGACTGGTCGCCCGCGAGGATTTGGTTTCGTCAGCATGGGCACGCGGGAGTCAGCCCATCTTGCGATTGCGGGGCTCGATGGCAAGCCGCTCGACGGACGCACGATCGTCGTCAACCCAGCAGAAAAGCGAGATCAAGAGCCGAAGGGGGCCACACGCCGCGAATCGCGCGGGGGCGGTCGTCAACAAGAGCGGAGTGAATCCCGTTCCGATTCTCATCCCGCTCCGCCTATGCCGCCACGCGGATGGGACGGACATCACGACCCGAGCCGACAGTGGGACCACGGACGAAGCCGAGATGAGGCGCATGACCGCCGTCGCGAAGGTCGTTTCGATCGGGAGGAATAAGCGAAGAGCGGGTCGATGCGCTGAGGGAAAGCGAAGCACGGCGATTCGCGCACTGCCATGAAACCCACGCACGCGCCAAAGGGAAGGACTAGATCTAGGACTTCTTCACGGACTTGGTCGCCTTCGTCACTTTCGATACCTTCGCCGTCTTCGCGGGCTTTACCGCTTTCGCAATCGCCGGAGCTTTTGCCGTTTTCGACACCTTGGCGATCTTCGCTACTTTCGCAACCTTCGCGACCTTCGCGACCTTCGAAACCTTTGCGACCTTGGCGGTCTTCGAAACCTTTGCGACCTTGGCGGTCTTCGCGGCCTTCGCTGGTTTCGCACCCTCAGTCGATGCCTTGATAGTCGAAGCGGCCTTCGTCACCCTCGCCGGCTTCGATGCTTTTGCATCTTCAGCAGGAACCTTCGCGCTCTTCACGCTCTTCGCACTTGATTTGGCTTTCTCAACTTCGGCTGGCGCTTTCGGGGCAACGCTAGGAGCTGGCATTGACGGTGCCGAGACGACGGTGGATCGAATCCCAGGCCGGCTGATTCCGAGCGGGCTTGATGCGCTCGGTCTGGCCGCCGGTGTTGGGACTCGAGTCGGTGCACCGGAATACCCGGAAAGAGGCGAACTACTTGCAGCAGCCGATGATCCTGTCACCGCGCCGCTCGCGACCGAGCGCCCGCTCAACCCCATCGAAGTGCTCGGGGTCATGATCGGCCGAAGAGCCTCCGCCTGCGGATTCATGTTCGTCGCGGATCCGGCGGGTGCGGCACGAGGGTAATTCACTTCACTCGCGCGTGCGGAGTAGCTTCCAATCGGGCGCGACAAACGGGGCGCACTCGAGCTTGGAACATCGGCGGACATTCCAACGCGCGGACTCGCAAATCCAGATCCGCCAAAGCTACTCCCCGGCATTCCGCGCCGAGGATTCGCACGACCACCGAACCGTGAGGCTCCGCCTCCACGATTCATATGTGGCCCGAACGGGCCCGGCGCTGCGGGGCGTGCCGGCGCAGCGGCCTTCTTCTTCAGGACCTCGTTGATGACGAGTTCCTTTCCGAGCAGACGCTTCCCTTGATTCGCCTCGATCGCCGCGCGCCCGAGTTCCGGATCACGAACCATCACGATTGCGAAGCCTTTGCTTTTCTCGGTATCCGGATTCGTCGCGATGACGGCGTCCTCAATCGGAACGAACGGCGCAAACAGCTCCCGGATCTGCTCGATCTTGGTACGAGGCTCGAGGTTTCCCACATAGATTTTGAACATGGCCATAGGAATCTCTCTCAAAAGTGTTCCCGCCAACAGAGACCCCCCACAGCACGACGCGTGCGACGCTCGCGAAAGCCACTTCGTCAGAGCGCAAGAGCACTTTCTATCCGTCCCATGCAATTGTCAAGCGGGATTTCATGTGGACCGCAAGACAACCGATTTCTCCTCGGCCACTTCGCGCCGCAAGGGCCAGCAGAAGCACTAGGCTCGAGCACCCCAACTGTGACGCGCCCACGCATTCCCGAGGCGACACTTGGGCAAGCGCCACGGGATGCGCACAGCTTGCCCTGACACCAAGCAAGGGGGGGTCCACAGCAACGGCAGGAGAGCCGGTGCCTAGCCAAAAAGGCGCGTTGCCACGCAAATGGAACACTCGACGCGCTCAAAGAGCCAGAACACACCCGCGTCCACCAGATTCAAGAAGATCGCCCTCGACCATCCGAACCGCCTTGTCGCGCTGCCCATCGACGCGCATACGCGTGGTTCTTCTTCACGAGTTGCATGGATGGACTTGGCCACCCCGCGCAACACCGCTTCCTCCATCGCTAGTTTTTCTTGCGCGGTTGTATGGATGGACTTGGCCACTCGGCACAGCACCACGAGCCGCCGTCGAGCGCACCCGCTGCTACTCCCGTTCCGGGGCCCGTCCAATCGAGCTCAAACTGTCATACAAATCAGCACGCGAAGTGCCGGCTGGAGCTGCGCTGCGCCGCGTGTCCCCGGTCAGTTAGGAGCCTCGGCAACGATGACCTTCAACCACTCTCGAATGGTCGGTGGGCCTGACGATCACCGATGCGGGCAGGGCTTGAACTTCTCATGACGCGCGGGCGACGCCCAGGACTGGAGGAACACCGAAAATCAGTTCCCCATCGACGCCCGTGCGCGCAAAAACAAAAAGGTCCCTGTCGAGTTTCCCCGACAGGGACCATTAAGCCGGCAATCACCTACTTTCCCGCTGAGCAGTATCATTGGCGACAAGGTCTTAACTTCTGTGTTCGGGATGGGAACAGGTGTGACCCCTTGTCTATATTCACCGGCAAATCTTGGGGCGCCCTTCCGGGCACCCCAAGCGTGAAATCATGCAATGAAGTCGTGCGATTGGAGGGGAAGACGAACTTCCGCCATCCAAACCAAGAACCTAAAACGAGCGCCGTCGACGGCCGATCCAACGAGCGCAGCAAGGCTGCATTCGGGGACCGGTAGACGCGACGAAGTCTTTGACCGTTAGTACCGCTTCGCTGAACGGATTTCTCCGCGTACACGTGCGGCCTATCAACCTAGTAGTCTCCTAGGGGTCTCAAAGCAATACTTATCTTC
>SXGS01109568.1_pt1 | contig 84771 bp, 66 predicted proteins | sample 3174681 | NCBI WGS metagenome assembly SXGS01 (sample SAMN11356861, study PRJNA531348) | freshwater metagenome | isolation source: freshwater sample F1-80 | place: China: Fuxian Lake, Yuxi | collected 2017-12-25 | reverse complement strand
GTTGCGCGACATGTTCCGCAAGAACTTCGAAGACAAGAAGTTCGGCGAACTGGGCATCGAGCCGGTGATGTGATCGCCAGTGAGCGAAGCCCTCAACCACTACAAGCAGGGCCTTGGCCTCTTCGGACAGGGAAAGTTCGAAGAGGCCATTGCCTCTTTTCAGCAGGCGCTGGCATCACGGCCGCAGTGGGCGGAAGCCCTGCACGCTCTCGCCACCGCGCAGAGCAAGGCCGGCGATCAGGACTCCGCCCTCGCGACGATCGAGAAGGTCATCGCGCTCGATCCTGAAGATCCATTCGGCTACACGAGCCAGTCGATCTTCCTGCAGCGCAAGGGACTGATCCCCGAAGCGGAGAAGGCGCAGGCCAAGGCGCGCATGGCGAGCTGGAAGCAGGAGTTGAAGACCAACCCCAAGGCTCCGCCGCCGGATACCGGGCCGATGAAGGTCGTGCAGTAGCGCGCACGTGCGATTCTGCGAATCGCGAAAATGCACGCGGGTAAGCCCTCACAAGGCTTCCCCGCGTGGCGTTTCAGACCAGTGCGGCCTCAGAAGGGGCCGATCTGGAAGATGGGCTCGTCGATGCCGCCCACGCGGAACCACAACTGGTATTGAGGTGGGTGCATGGAGAAGCAGCTGCCGAGGTCATTCTCGATGCGATGAAACATGAAGGTTTGCCCTGGTTGTTCAAGAAACCAATCAGACTCGGCCTGGGGCACATTGATCGCACCCATGTCGAGCAGCTGCTCGCGGGCGCTTGCAAGATACGGAAAAGCCTCACCGTCGATGTAGGACAGCGACTTGATGACGCGGACGTCCCGACACCAACCCTCGTAGCTGATTGGCTCCCAGACCGCGCAGATGCCGAAAGCGGGTGGCAGGAAGAAATCCGGATCGCGACGCAGCTGGGCGGTGGCCTGGATGACTGCATCTGAACCGTCATACGCAAGGGCGAAACTCTCACCACCAAACCGCAACATCTCGGGGGCGCAGCGAGCAGGTCGGACGTGTTGCTGGATATGAAGGCCGACACCGTTGGTCATGATGTTCTCATGCAGGTCAGAGTGCCCCTGACCGTCGAAGATTGCCTGTGATGTCGGCGAGAGGATGTTCGCCGGAATGGCGCTCGCAACAGAAACCGCGCCATCGTTGTTGAATGCCAGATTTCCGGCAATTGCATGGTATTTGATCCAACCGCGACCCAATCCGCTGTTGAGGAATTGCAGGAAGGGTGATCCTGGAACCATGTCACGAATGCCATCCACAATCGGTGCCTGCATTGCAGCTTCCAGAAGGTGGGCAAGTTCGAGGAAGTTGCCTCCGAGGTGGGGCGTGCCGAGCGTGGTCACATTGACGAATGGAGTCAACGCCCGGCATTGTGGCAGATTGTAGTCTTCAACGGCGGCCCGGGAGACAAGTCCTCCCATGCTGTGGCCGTACACATCGATGCATGCAAAAAGACCCTGCTGATCCGCGTCAGTCAGCGCGCGAATGGTCAGCTCATTGGCCAGCCATGCTGCGTTGCTCCTTATGCTCTTGCCCGATGGGTAGTTGTAGAAGATGACATTGTCGTAGTGCGTTTCCGCCCAAGCCTTCAGCTGCGGGAAGTTGCTGTCCTTCGAAAGCAGGCCATGAACCAGAAGTGCGTTCTTCTGGTCGCGTCGGAAGCCGTTTCCCTTCACGAGGACCAACTCACGCGGCTGGTTGAGAATCGGCCACAGCCAGAAGAACTGCTCCGGTGATTGGATTACGGTATCCATATCTCCCAGGATCTGATTGAGCATCTCTCCCAGTTCCTGTGTTGCACCATCGATCGTCTGGCCGATGTCCTTCCAGAAGGCGGCAAAGCTGGAGAAGTGTGTGGTTTGTGCTCGGAGCGTGTTTGCCTGCGCGTCAACCGTTGTCGGCAGCATGGACCACTGACCGGTCGCCTCGTCCTGGTGGAAAAGAGCGATGTTTGACTCCGAGGTTACTCCCAGTGCAGCCAGCCACGAATCCGTGTAGTGAAGCTCCACCGTTACCGGTGCGCTGAACTGCTGTGACGGGTTGATCTCAATGCCGAGCGCGGTCTTGGGAAGAGTCGCAGCGTGGGTGATCGCCAAGATCTCGACTTCGGCATCAGCGGCCATCGCGCCGGGAGGGATGATGATTCTGCTCCCCTGGATGGCGCTTCCTGTTGCGTCCGCTATCACGACACCTCCCAACCGGGAATCGACAAAAGCCGAGCCCGCGAGGCTCATGCCTTGCACCGGAATCTGCAGCGACTCTTCGAACATCTCATTCTGCAGTGTCGCTTGAATGCGAAGTTGCTGAATACCCACCTGTGTCGGTGACGGAACCCAAGTGATCAGTCCGCTGAGAGGATCGAGCCCGAGACCGTCGGGCCCGTCCAGCAATTGGTAGGTGGGTTTGGCGGACATGCCGGCGAGTGCCTGGACACTGCCTGGCTGCTGCGGCTGTGATGACATGCCCAGCATGACCCGAGCCTGATAGGGGTGCCCTGTCTCAGCGAACGGATCGCCATCCAGAAACAGTACCGGTGCAGATGTGTCCGCTTCAGGTGGTCCGGTGTCAGGTTCGCTGCCGCCGCCGGAGCAGCCGAGCAGGGGAAACAGGGGCAGCAGGGGAAGGATGCAGAACAGTTGGTGCAGTTTCATCGGGTGGCTCCCCAGAGGGGTTTCACCTCAAACGCACCAGCTCTCAACGCCTCTCAGAAATTCCCGTTCAGGGGAAGCGGTGGCCGAGCGGAGGATTCGGCCCTGACCTGCGCCCGGAGCGCGTCAGCCCGCGTCGCCTTCCCAGCCGAGGTCCTTCTTCGCCTGCTCCGACATCAGGTGCGGGGTCCACGGCGGTTCCCACACGATCTGGATCTCGGTGCCGGTGATGCCCGGCAGGGCGTTGACGCGGCGCTTCATCGCTTCGGGGATGTTGCGCGCTTCGGGGCAGGACTGCGAGGTCAGCGTCATGCGGATCTTGCAGACGCCGCCATCGGCCATCGCCACCTCATAGACCAAACCGAGATCGACGATGTTGACCGGGATCTCCGGGTCGAAGACCTGGCGCAGTTCCTTGTAGACGTCGTCGACGGTGATCGTGTTGCTCATGGAGGTGGGGCGCGGTGTGTGGCGCTTGTTGATGGGCCGGGGGGCCTTCGGGGGCGACTATTCTAACCCTTCCGTGCCCTGTCGAGTAGCTCGGCGAGGTCGGCGGGCAGGGGGGCGGTCACAAGGACCTCCTCACCTGTCTTGGGATGCACGAAGCGCAGTTTCCAGGCGTGCAGAGCCACGCGGCGGCTGCGCAGGCGCACGGGCGAGTCCTTCCCGCGGGCGTATTTGCGTTCGCCGATCAGCGGGTGGCCGGAGTGGGCCGCGTGCAGTCGGATCTGGTTGCGTCGACCGGTGACGAGGTCGATCTCGAGCGCGGTGGTGGTCGGAAGGGCTTCGAGTGTGCGGTAGCGGGTGATCGAGCGCTGGCCGAGGGCCGAAATGCGCGCGTGGGCACCCTCCTCGAGGATCGGGTACTTCCACTCGCCGGCCGGGGTGCGCAGTCGGCCTGCGGCGAGCGCCCAGTAGGTCTTGGCGATGGAGCGCGCGCGGAAGAGGCCTTCGAGCGCTTCCCGCGTGGCGGAATCGCGCGCGAAGAGGACGGCGCCCGAGACCTCGCGATCGAGGCGATGGACGGGGATCACGCGCTCGCCCTGCTCGGCAAGGCGCGCGACGAGATCGGCTTCCTTGTCGCCGTGCAGAGGCACCGTGAGCAGGCCGGCGGGCTTGTCGGCGACCAGCAGGTGCTCATCCGTGTAGAGAATCGGGATCAACGGCGAGCAGGGTAGCGTTTCGCGGGCGCGGATAGGATGGAGCGGCCCATGATCCGTTACGAAGGCAAGCTCTTCCGGCCGCCGAGCGAGGCCGACAGCCTGATCCTGCAGGCCACCATCGGCTGCAGCTACAACCGCTGCACCTTCTGCGCGATGTACCGCGAGAAGCGCTTCCGGGTGCGCAAGCTGGAGGAGCTCGAGGCGGAGATCGACTGGGCCGCGCGCGAGCTCGGGCCGATGGTGCGCAAGGTGTTCCTGGCCGACGGCGATGCGCTGATCGCGAAGAGTTCGTTCCTCTTGGAGCTTCTGGGCAAGCTGCGCCGGGCCTTTCCGGGGTTGTCGCGGGTGAGCTGCTATGCCTCGCCGCAGGCGCTGGCCGTGCGGACGGTGGAGGAGATGCGCGCGCTGCGCGAAGCGGGGCTGGTGCTGTACTACCTCGGCATCGAGTCCGGGCACGATGCGGTGCTGGAGCGGCTGGAAAAGGGCGTGGATTCGGCCGAAATGATCCGGGTGGCGGCCAAGGCCGGCGAGGCCGGCGTCAAGCTGTCGACGATGATTCTGCTGGGCGCGGGAGGGCGGGCCTTGTCGGAGGAGCACGCGCGGGAGAGCGCGCGCGTGGTGAATGCGATCCAGCCGCGCTTCGTGAGCACGCTGGTGATGACGCCGGTCGAAGGCACGCCGCTGATGGAAGAGGCCATGGCGGGCAAGGTGGACGAGCTGGATCCGATCGAGCTGGCGCGCGAACTGCGGCAGTTCGTCGGGAATCTGGAGCTGACGGGCACGGTGTTCCGCTCCAATCACGCCAGCAACTACCTCGCGCTGGGTGGCAGCCTGCCCAAGGACAAGGCGCGCATCCTGGCGGAGCTGGACCGCGTTCTGGCGGCTCCATCGCGCGCAAGCTTTACACCGGAGTGGATGCGCGGGCTGTAGCGGCCTGAGGTCGCGCTTCGCACAATGACGGGCCGCATGTCGACCCGATTGTCGCGCTTCGCTCTGTTGCTTGCCGTGCTCTGCGCGGCTGGATCCACCTCCTCTGCACAGGAACGCCTGCGCATGTGGGCGCTGACACAGGTGCGTCTGGGCGATGCCGAGGGTGCGCCGCTCAAGACGCTGCTGCTGGCAGAGGGCCGCATCCGTGCGGTGCTGGAACCGGGAGCACAACTGCCGCCGGCGGCGCGCGTCGTCGATGCCAACCAGATGGTGGCTCTGCCGGGTCTGGTCGATGCCTATGCGCTGACGGGGGCTGCACCTCTCTCGATCGAAGCGGCCCGTGATTGGCCCACGAACGCCAGCGCGGATCTGTACGTGGATATGCGCGCTGCCAACCGCAAGGGCATCGCGCCGGCCGCCAAGGTCGCGGATCGCCTGACGCTCGATGCGGAACTGCGCGGCAAATGGCGCGGAAAAGGCTACACGCATCTGGTGCTGGCGCCCTCCTCGGAGCTGCTCAGCGGTCGCAGCGCTCTGGTCGTACTGCGCGAGCGCGCGGCGCGCGATCTGATCGTGCGTGAGCAGGTCTTCGATCATGCGGGCTTTGATTCCAACGGAGCGGGCTATCCGGGCACGCTGATGGGCTCGATGGCGCAGCTGCGACAGTTCTTCATGGACGCGCGCTGGGTGCAGGAGCTGGATCGTCGCCAGCTGGCGGGCAAGAGCGGTCCTCGCCCGCCCTACGATCCCGATCTGCGCGCGATCGGAACGGTGCTGCGCAAGGAGCAGCGCCTGTGGTGTGAGGCGGAGACGAGCAACGACATCGACCGCTGGCTGCGGCTGGCGGATGAATTCGGCTTCGAGATCGGCATCGTGGGCGGGCGTGATGCGTTTCAGCGGGCCGCAGTGCTGGCCGCGCGCAGGATCCCGGTGATCCTCACGCTCAACTGGGGCGAGGAGCCGCCCAAGCCTGACGCGCCGAAAGTCACTCCGGAGCCGGAGCAGAAGGCCGCCGAGCAGAAGGCCGCCGAGCAGCAGGCCGCCGAGCAGCAGGCCGCCGAGGAGAAGGCGGCCGAAAAGAAAGCCGCCGAGGAGAAGCCGCAGGGTGAAGGCGCTGCTGCGACCAAGCCGGAGCAGGACGCCAAACCCGTCGATCGGTTCCGCTACACACTGCCCGAGCCGGTCAAGGCCGAACGTCGCCGCCGATGGGAGGAGCAGCGCGCCTGTGTGCGCACGCTGCTCGACGCAGGCGTCGTTGTGGCCTTCGGTTCAGGCAAGGAGGGCGCGGGTGAAATCCTCGCGAAGGCCCGCACGCTGGTCAGCGAAAAGGTGATCAGCGAGGCTCAGGCGCTGGCCGCGCTGTCGAGTCAGCCGCTCGCACTGGCGGGTGCAGCGGGCGCGTCCGGTCGACTGGAGGCGGGCAAGGGCGCGAACCTCGCCGTTTGGACAAAGCACCCGCTGCAGGACAAGGATGCCAAGGTTGCCTGGCTCTTCGCCGAAGGCATCGCATACGAGTTCGAGATCGAGGACAAGGCCTCGATCGGCAGGCCGGACGAAGGCATCGAGGTCGATGGCCGCTGGGAGCTGAGCTACGAGCAGGCCGAAGGCCGCACCGCGCTGCTGAGTCTCGAGATGGACGCGGAAGGCAAGCTGAAGGGCAGTCTGCGGCTGCGTGCGCCCGGCGCGAGCACCGACAACGAGGTTGAAGTAGGCGGCCGCGTGATCGGCCGCAAGGTCTCGTTGGAAGGCAGCTTCAACCTGGGCAGCTTCCCGGTGCAGATCTCGCTCGAAGGCACGCTGGAAGGCGAGGAAATCAACGGCACGGTCAAGTGGAAGGGCTCCGAGCGCGAGGATTCGCAGAAGTTCCGCGCGACACGCAAGCCTAGCCATGACGGCAAGCACGATCACCCGCACTGAGGAGCACGCACACATGAGCATTCGCATTTCCGGGTTCCTGCTTCTGCTGGTCTGCGCGGTGCCGCTGCGGTCCGAGCATCCCGTTGAGTTCGATGCCCATCGCAAGCCCCGGCTTGCGGTGAAGGGCAGCTGTGTCATCCGTCAAGTCACGATCCACGATGCGGTGCAGCCGGCCTTCGTGGGCGATGTGCTGGTGAAGGACGGCAAGATCGCCGCCGTGGGCGGTGTCAGCGCGCCGGAGGGCACGCTCGAGATCAACGGAACGGGCCTGCATCTCGCACCCGGGGTTGTGGACTGCCACTCGCACATCGCGATCGACGGAGGCGTGAATGAAGGTTCGGTTTCGATCACCGCCGAGGTCAGCATCGAAGATGTCGTCGATCCCCGCGATCTCTCGATCTATCGAGCGCTCGGCGGCGGCGTCACGACGGCACGCCTGCTGCACGGCTCCGCCAACACGATCGGCGGACAGGATGAGGTCATCAAGCTCAAGTGGGGGCGAACCGCGGACGAACTGCGCTTCCCCGGCGGTCCGCGCGGCGTGAAGTTCGCGCTCGGCGAAAACCCCAAGCGTTCCAACGGCGGCGGCTGGGGCAACCGCTTCCCCGCGACGCGCATGGGCGTCGAGGCGGTCTTTGAGCGCGCCTTCACACGCGCTCGCGAGTACGGTGCGGAGTGGGAGGCCTACGAGGCGGCGAAGGTGCGGGGTGAGGATCCCGCGCCGCCGCGCAGGGACCTGCGCCTGCAGGCGCTGCTGGATATCCTCAACAGGAACATCCTCGTGCACTCGCACTGCTATCGCGCGGATGAGATCCTGATGCTGATCCGCGTCTCGCAACGCTACGGGTTCACTATCGCCACGCTGCAGCACGTGCTCGAGGCCTACAAAGTGGCACCCGAAATGGCCGAGGCCGGCATTGCCGGTTCGACCTTCAGCGACTGGTGGGCCTACAAAGTCGAAGCGTATGACGGTATCCCGCAGAACGCGGCGCTGATGGATGAGGCGGGCCTGTCCTCTTCCCTCAACTCCGACTCGGACGAGATGATGCGCCGCCTTTACCACGAGGCCGCGAAGTCGGTGCGCTATGCGGGCATGGACCGTGTGCGTGCGCTGCGTCTGGTGACGCAGAACGCGGCGGAACAGCTGGGCATCGGGGATCGAGTCGGCACCATCGAGCCCGGCAAGGATGCGGATCTGGTGTTGATGAATGCCGACCCGCTGTCTTCATACTCGCGGGTGGTCTGGACGATGGTCGACGGCGAGATCGAATTCGAGCGGCGCGATGCCTTCGAGCTTGACACCCGTCCGCCCGCCGTGCGTCAACTGGAACTCAGCGCTCCTGCGGCGCTGCCGACGATGGCGCCCGAGGAGCCGGTCCTGGCGATCACCAACGCCAGCATTCATCCCGTGCGCGAGCCGATGCTGGCGCGCGGCACGCTCCTGATTCAGGGCGGCCGGATCACCGCGCTGGGTGCGGATGTCGCCATTCCCGCCGGAGCCCGTGTGATCGATGCCGCTGGAAAGCACGTCTATCCGGGCCTGATCGCGCTGGCGACGAGCATCGGCATGAAGGAGATCGGGTCAGTGCCTGCGACCGATGACGAGAGCGAGCGCGGCGGCAATCAGCCGGACATGCGCACAGCGGCATCGATCCACGGGGATTCGGCCCACATCCCGGTGACAAGGACCAACGGCATCACGCGTGCACAAGTTGCGCCGCGCGGCGGTGGACCGCTGCTCGGACAATCGGCGGTGATCCAACTGAGCGGTGCGAACTGGGAAGAGTTCGTCCGCGTGGATCGGGACATGCTTCATGTGCGCTTCCCGTTCTCGCCCAATGAGACGAAGGACAAGGAGCGCAAGCCCTCGGAAGCCGTGAAGGCGCTGCGCAGACTGTTCGCGGAAGCACGGGAATACGGCCGCCTGCTGGATCTTTCGGCTGCGGACCCTTCCGCTCGACCGGAATACGAGCCGCGTCTGGAGGCCATGGTGCCGTTTGCTCGCGGGCAGCGCCCGGTCGCGCTGCATGCGGACAATGCGCAGACGATTCTTGAGGCGCTGCGCTTTGCGCGCGACGAGAAGCTGGAGGCGGTGCTCTACGGGGCCGCGGAGGGTTGGAAGGTCGCCGACGTGATCGCGAAGGAAGGCCGTCCTGTGGTGGTTGGTCCGGTGCTGGCTCTGCCCGGCCAACGCGATGATCCGTACGATTCGGCCTATTCCAATGCCGCCGTGCTCTCCCGCGCCGGCGCGTCGATTGCGATCATGCCTGCGGACGACGAGAACCCGCGCAATCTGGCCTTCCATGCGGCCATGGCGGCCTGTTTCGGACTGCCTCGCGAGGAGGCGCTGCGCGCGATCACGCTCTATCCGGCTCGCATCCTCAAGCAGGATGCCGAGGTGGGCAGTCTGGCCCCCGGCATGGTCGCGGACCTGATCATCACCGATGGCGATGTGCTCGAACTGGCGACGCGTGTCGAGCAGGTCTTCATCGCGGGCCGTCAGCAGGATCTGGGCAACCGCCAGAGCGAGCTCTATGAGCGCTACCGCCAGCGTGTGCTGGACTGGAAGGCCTCGAAGGGCAAGTGAGTCAGGGACTCAGTTGAATGATCCGCGCAGGACCACGAGCGCGAGGGCGGCCCAGAGGATCGCGCCGATCCAACGCTCCGTACGGCGGCTTCGCAGGGGCAGCGACTTCGTCTGAAGCCATTGAGAACGAGATGGGTGCATTTGCTTGAGCCTTCTAGGCGGTACCGCAAGCGCCGTTTCGCCTGAACAGGTAACGAAAATGCAGGATTGACATCACCAAAACCATTCGAAATCGTGCGTAGAACATGAGTGCAAAAGAGATAGATGTCATCTGTCCCTGCTGTCAGGCCCGCTTGACCGTGGATACGCGGACCTCGCAGGTGATGCGAGCGCGGCCCGTCGAGAAACCGGGTGACACTCCCAAGGACGCTTGGGAGGAAGCCCAGGCCAAGGTTCGTGATCGCACTGCTCGCAGCCAGGACCGTCTTGAAAGCGCGCTGGAGGAGGAAAAGACCAAAGAAGGCCGATTTGATGAGCTTTTCCGCAAGGCAGCCGAAAAGCGCAAGCGGCTTGAGGAGTGAGACAGCCGCTCAAGGGAAAGACGGAATCGGTCGATCTGCCCTGCCCCTGTTCCCTATCTTGAGCCGAAAGCCATGACCGAAAGCCGCTTCCGGGCCGTGAAGGCCTACAAGAACGAAACCTTCCTCTCCAGTCCGGATGCGCGCCCGCTGCGCATCCTCGCCGAGTACCTCGAGCCTCAATCGCGCTTCGACGAGCTGCGCGTGCGCGACACGATCGTGTTCTTCGGCTCGGCCCGCATACCCTCACGCGAGGTGGCAGCCGCCGAGTTGGAAGCCGCGAAGGCGGGCAAGGGCGACCTGCAGCGTGCGGAGATGCGCCTCAAGATGTCGCGCTACTACGAGGAGACCCGCGAGCTCGCGGCGCGGCTGACGAACTGGTCGAAGAGTCTGGAGGGCACGGACCGTCGCTTCGTGGTGTGCTCCGGCGGGGGACCCGGGATCATGGAAGCCGCCAACCGCGGCGCGTCGGAAGCCAAGGGCGAGAACATCGGCCTCAACATCTCGCTGCCATTCGAGCAGGTTGACAACCCCTACATCACCCGCCGGCTGGCCTTCGAGTTCCACTACTTCTTCATGCGGAAGTACTGGTTCAGCTACCTCGCCAAGGCGATGGTCGTGATGCCCGGGGGATTCGGAACTTTCGACGAGTTCATGGAAGTCGTCACGCTGGTTCAGACGCTCAAGATCAAGAAGCGCATGCCGATCGTTCTGTTCGGCATGGAGTACTGGAACGAGGTGATCCGCTTCGAACCGATGGTCAAGTACGGCACGATCTCGCCGGAAGATCTCAACCTCTTCTACCGGACGGATTCGGTCGACGACGCCTTCAACTTCCTCGTCAAGGAACTCGAGACGCACGTGCTCGGCAAGGGCGGGAACGGCGAGTTCCTCGCCGACAAAACCTGAGCGCGGTTCAGCGCGGCCGCTCGCGCTTGCGCAGGTCTTCTTCGGCCTGCTTCAGGATGGCCTCGTCGATGCGGATGCCGGCTTTGGCGAGCGCCGCATCGAAGAGCACTTCGCCCTTCATGTAGCCGGTCACCGCGGCGGCAACCACGCCATCCTTGTTGATGACGAACATCTGGGGGATGCCGGAGACGCCGTACAACCTGCGGGAAGCACGCTCCGGAGAGCGGCCGAGCATGTCGCAGGCAAAGCTGAGCTCGGGGTAATGCCCAGCTTCCTTGTCGACGAAGCTCGCGAATTCGGCCGGGTCGTCATTGGTGCAGGAAGCCAGCACCACGACGCCCTGATCGCGGTATTTGGCCGCGAGCTCGTTGGCGTGGGGCAGCGCTGCCTTGCAGGGTCCGCACCAGGTCGCCCAGAAGTCCAGCACCACGGTCTTGCCCTTGTAATCGGACAGCTTGACGGTCTTGCCGGCGGCGGTCTTCATCTCGAAATCGGGCGCGGGCTTGCCTTCCGCGATCAATGTCACGGGAGCCTCTACCTCGCGCGGCTTGGGGCGAACCCAGGCCGAGTCCGGAGCGACCTTGCGCGGCTGATCACGCTCGTTGAGCTTGACGCCGGAGCGCAGCAGCAGATTTCCAAGACCCTCCTGAACCTGCTCGTCCGACTGCATGAGGAAGAAGCTGCCGACCAGTTTGCTCTCACCGTCGATCAGGATGCAGCTCGGCAGCGCCGGCGTCATTCCGCCGCCCGAGAGCTTGCCGAGCAGCGTGGTCTTTCCGTGATCCATGCGGGCTTGGGCATCATTGGGATCGCCCTTGTAGGGTTGGCTGGGATCCCCGTACACCGGCCAGGGGATCGCGGTCGCGTGCTTGGCGGCAGCGGTCCGGAATTCCTCAGGGCTCATCCAGTTGACGATCGACACCATGCGCACGCCGTAGTCGGCGTAGCGCTTCTGTATCGCCGCCAGCTTGGTCTTCAGCGCGGAGTCCGGCTGGTCCAGGAGGTTCGGCGGGCACAGCGCGAGGATGGTGCGTTGCCCGGCGAGACTCGAGGCCGGAGTGGTGGTGCCATCCGCGTTGAGCATGTCGAAGCCCGGCAGCTTGTCGCCGTGAAACATGCCCAGAAAGGCGGGGTGGAACGTCGGCGGCTCCTTCTTGGCGAGCGGAACCGGATCCTGCAGCGGAGTCGAAGCGGACAGGCCAAACAGAAGAGGGATCAGGATCAGCGCCTTCATGGCACCCAGCTCACAGGCTCAGCCCAGCACGCGGTCGAGATCCTGATCCGAAAGGCTCCAGCCGGCGCGCGGTGTCTCCTGCCAGGCGGGGAGCGGATTGCCGTCGACGAAGCGGCTCGCGCCGAAATCATAGCGCAGCGCGCGGCCCGCACGACCGGCGACGGTGCCGCTGAGCACCAGCTCATTCAGCGTCGTCGCGCGCGAGAACGAGCACAGCGGAGCCTCCGCTGTTCCTTGCGCGCCGCTCCGCCAGGCTCGGATGGCCTCGATCCACTCGTGGTAGTGACCCGGTGAGGGCGCGATGCGCTCGAGCGCTGCGCGCGGCTTGGCGGCAACGGCGGCAGGCGTGATCAGGTGCTCGTCGTAGTTGGCCCACAGGAAGCCCTCGCTGCCCTGGAAGAGGATCGTGAATCGCTCGTGGTAGTTGACGCCGTCCTTGGCACCCAGTTCCTGAGCCGTCGGAGACTTGCGTCCGCCGTCGAACCAGCGCAGCACGAGGGGGTCACCTTCCGTCTGTGCAATTGCCCAGCTTGCCTCGGTCCACTCCGGCGTGCCGTTGCGATCGACGCCAGAGACCTGCGCGCGCACTTCGGCAACGCCCAGACGCGAGCGGTCCAGACCCAGCGCCCACACCGGCAGATCCAGCATGTGGCAGCCCATGTCGCCGAGCGTTCCGGTGCCGTAATCCCAGTACTTGCGCCAGTTGGAGGGATGCAGGTCCTTCACATACGGGCGCATCTGCGCGGGGCCGAGCCACAGGTCGTAGTTGAGCGTTGCCGGCGGCGTGACGATGGGTGCCTGCGGTCCGCAGCACCAGCCCTTGGGAACCCAGGTGTCGACGGAGCGCACCGTGCCGATCGCGCCTGAGCGCACGAGCTCCACCACGCGACGGTAGTTCTCATAGGCATGAATCTGCGTCCCCAGCTGTGTCGGCACCTGCGCCGCCTCAGCGAGCTCGCGCAGTCGCCGCGACTCCTCGATCGTGCGCGTCAGCGGCTTCTCCGTGTACACGGGCAGGCCCGCTCGCAGGGCCAGCGCGGTTGCGAAAGCGTGCGTGTGGTCTGCCGTGGAGACGAGCACGCCGTCGAGCTCGAGCTCATGACGCCGCGCAAACAGCTCGCGCATGTCGGCGAAGGCCCGCGCATCCTGCAGCGGGCGCCGCAGCGCGCTCTCCAGCATGCGGGAGTCGACATCGCACACTGCGGCGATCTCAGCGCCGGCACCCAGCAGACCGTTGAGGTTTTCCGTGCCGCGCCCCCCGACTCCGATCTGCGCGATGCGCACCGGAGCGTCCTTGGGCTTCGGCTTGCGGCCGGCGAGACATCCCGAAGCGATCAGTGCGGTGGAAAGCGTCAGGAAGTCTCGCCGGTGCAGCATGCGGGCGCTCGTCAGGGGGTCTTGAGGCTGGTGTGGTCGTGGATGATGCGCCAATGCGCTTGCGGCCCCGAAAAATGCTTCAAAACCAGCGTGAAGAGGCCCTCGGGGTCGGGACGGTCGTCGTAGTCGAGGCGCCAGCGGCCGCGTGCGAGCGCGGCGTCTTCGCCCAGCAGCTCGACTTCCAGTCGATCGAAGGTCAGATGTCCCATCTTGGCGTCACCGCGCTGGTAACGCTGGATGTAGCGCTCCAGCACCGGCTGGAAGCCGCGCGTGTCATCACCGCCCGAGAGGAACACCAGTTGCGGCGAGTCCCAGTAACCCTCGCGCATGTAGGCCTCGACATCGCCCCGGTTCCAGGCTTGAGCCTGCGCGCGGATCACGCCGAGGATCTGCTCTCGCGAGGCTTCCGTCGTGTGGGGGACTGTCTGACAGGCAGCTGCGGACAGGGCGCAGACCAGGGCGCACAGCTCAGTGGTCGCCGACATATCCCAGACCCTTGAGCTTGTTGAGGCCGGCGGGATCCTTGGATTGCTTGGCGGCCTCGGTGACCTGCTTCTGCACGGCCTTCATCTGCTCCGAGGTCGGGTAGGCCTTCATGCCGGCGTCCATGACATCGATCGCTTCCATCGAAGCGCCGGCGCGCAGCAGCTCGCTGACGACCATCCCGTAATCGCTCTCCTGCACGAGGCTCTTGTGGTCGCGGGCGAAGCCGAGGAAGGCATCACGGGCGGCATCGGGCTTGAGTCGGGCGAGTGCCTGAACGCGCCCGAGCGTGGCGCGCACGAAATCCGGATCGACCGGCTTGAGCCCCTGCAGCGCCTCTTCGAAGCGGCCCTGGGCCTCTCGGGCCTGCCCTCCGGCGAGGGCCTGAACACCCTGGTCGGTGAGCTGCTTGGGGCTGTCGCCACCGCAGGCGGCGAGGGGCAGAAGGACCAGAATCGGGAGCAGGTATCGCATGGCTGTTGGGATCGTACCGCCCCCGGACGGGCTCCGGAGGGCCTTTTTGGGGTTCCCGGCCCCCGGCAAGGCTCCTTGGGGAGTACAGTTGGAGTGTCCGTGGAGTGCAGGAAAGTGCACTTTCCGGTCGATAGGAGACCCCCCGCCATGCCCCTGCGCGAGTCCAAGGTCACGATCAAGATTCCCCGCCCCCTCTACCGCAAGATCGAGGCGGTGGTGGATGGCTCCGGCTTTAACTCGCCCACGGACTTCATCGTGTACGTGCTGCGCGACCTGATGGGCGAGGCGGCGCAGGCGGATGCTCCGCCGGCGCAGGGACCGCGCGGCGAGTTCAGCCGCGAGGAGATCGAGGAACTCAAGCGCCGGCTGAAGAAGCTGGGCTACCTCTGAGGAGACAACGATGGGACTGTTCGACTTCCTTAAGAAGAAAGAAGCCCCCGCGGCTGCACGACCGATTGCGCGCCCGATGCCCGGCGCGCAGTCGCGCGTCGATCCCAAGGCGACGAACAACTTCATCGTCGTGACGCTCGACTCGTGTCGCTACGACAGCTTCGTCGAAGCGGCCCCCAGGACGATGCTGAAGCTCGGCACGCTGGAGCGGCGCTGGGCCTATGCGTCCTGGACGGCTCCGTCCCACTACAACCTGCTGACCGGCCTGCTGCCGCACACCAGTCCGCCGAATGTCTATGCCTCCGACTACTACAAGGAGGACTTCTTCAACTACAACCGCCGCCTGGGCGCCAAGGGCGTCGAGTTCGGCAAGATGGTGCCGGGGCTGTGGTTTCCGGGCTTCCTGCGCAACACGCTGGGCTACACGACGCATGCCCGCGTTTCGCTGCCGGTGCTCAACCCCCGCACGGGCATCAACCGCGACTTCGACAGCTTTCAGCTGATGGACAAGCACAACGACATGCGCTCGATGCTGCCCACCATGAAGTTCGAAGAGGGCCGGCCCGCGTTCTACATGCTGAACGTGGGGGAAACGCACTATCCCTACGCCAAGCCCGACGAGGACAGCTCCATGTGGCCGCGCATCAGCGGGGTCAACGGTGTCTTCAAGTCGCTGGATTCGCAGATCGACGCGCAGGGCAACCTGATCCACGCCAAGGATGCGCCGCAGTTCTTCGATCAGGACAAGCTCGATCAGCTGCGTGCCCGTCAGGTCGATACCGTGCGTTACCTCGACAAGGTCTTCGAGGAGCTTTTCGATCTCGTGCCGAAGAACACCTACATCGTGATCACGGCAGACCATGGCGAGCTGTTCGGAGAGGGCGGTTACTTCGGACACGGTCCGATCCAGCACGACAAGGTCTTCGAGGTGCCCTTCATCGAGGGCATGATCCGCTAGGAGCACAGCATGCAGGAGCAGGGCTTCATCTTGTGGTTCACGGGCTACTCCGGCGCGGGCAAGAGCACGCTGGCCAACGCCATCGCGCCCAAGCTGCGCGCGCTGGGCAAACGCACGGAGATCCTCGACGGCGACGAGGTCCGGGAGAATCTCTCCAAGGGACTGGGTTTCTCGAAGGAGGATCGCGACACGAACATCCGCCGCATCGGTTTCGTCGCCAACCTGCTGGCGCGCAATGGCGTCGTCTCCGTGACGGCGGCGATCTCGCCCTATCGCCAGATCCGCGACGAGATCCGCTCCAAGTCGCAGGCGCCGTTCATCGAGATCTTCGTCGACACGCCGCTGGAGCTCGCCGAAAGCCGCGACCCCAAGGGTCTGTACAAGAAGGCTCGCGCCGGCCAGATCCAGCACTTCACGGGCGTCAGTGATCCCTACGAGCCCCCTCAGAAGCCGGAGATCACCGTGCGCACGGCGGACGAGGGCATTGACGCCTGCGTGACCCGCATCCTCGCCTACCTCCGGTCCCGCGGATTGACGGGCTGAACGGCCTATAATCACTCCCCCTCGATGAACCCGCGTTCGACACCGCTGCGCCGCCTGCTGCCTGCTCTGGTCGCGCTGGCCATGCTGGCTCCGCTGGCTCCCGCCTACATCGGGCCCGGGGCCGGTTTCGCCGCCGCGGGTTCGCTGTTGGTGCTGCTGGGCACCTTCGTGCTCGCAATCGGCATCATCCTGCTGTGGCCGCTCAAGGCCGCAGTGCGCCTGCTGACATTCCGCAAGCGCGGCCCGCAGAAGGCCAAGCGCGTGATCGTGATCGGTCTGGACGGTTTCGATCCGGGTCTGGCCCGGCAGTACATGGCCGAGGGCCGCATGCCGGTGCTCAAGCGGCTTTCCGAGAGCGGCGTGTTCTCGCCGCTGCAGACGGCCTGCCCGTCGATCTCACCGGTGGCATGGTCGACCTACACCACCGGCGTCGACGCTTCGCGGCACAACATCTACGACTTCCTCACGCGCGATCCTTGCAGCTATGCGCCGATGCTCTCCTCCAGCGAGACGCATCACATGCCGCGCTCGATCAATCTGGGACTCGCCGAGATTCCGTGGGGTCGCAAGGCCGTTTACCGCCTGCTCCAGAAGAGCCAGCCGTTCTGGAAGCTGCTCGGCCAGAACCGCGTCTGGTCATCGATCATCCGCGTCCCGATCACGTTCCCGCCGCAACCCTTCGACAACGGGGTGCTGCTGGCGGGCATGTGCGTGCCGGATCTGCAGGGCACGCAGGGCTCGTTCTCGTTCTACTCCACCAGGCCGCGCTCCAAGGATCAGAAGATCGGCGGACAGCAGTTCACGGTGGTGCTGCGCAACGGCCGCATCGCATCCAACCTGATCGGGCCTCCGGGAAAGGACGGCGACAATCTGCGCTGCCCGTTCACGGTCGAGGTGCCCGAGCAGAAAGTCGTGTTCCGCGATCAGAAATCGAAGGTGCGGATCACCCTGGGATCCGAAACGGTCGAGGTCGGCGAGAAGGAATACACGCCCTGGCTCAAGGCCGATTTCGACGGCATCAGCGGCATCGTGCGCTTCTATGTGCAGACATGGGAGGCCGACGCCTTCGAGATCTACGCCACGCCGGTGCAGATTGATCCGGAGGATCCCGCGATGCCGATCAGCGAGCCCTTCGTCTACTCGATCTACCTGGCGAAGAAGCTCGGCCCCTTCGGCACGCTGGGCCTGCTGGAAGACACCTGGGCGCTCAACGAGCGCCTGATCGACGAAGACGCCTTCCTCAAGCAGGCCTGGATCTACTTTGACGAGCGCAAGCAGCAGTTGTGGGAGGTGATGGACAAGACCCGTGAGGGTTTCGTCACCGTCGTGTTCGACACGTCGGATCGCATCAGCCACATGTTCTACCGGACGCTGGATCCCACGCACCCGGCCAATGTCGGCAAGGAAGTGACGCGCTACCAGTCGGTGATCCCCGACACCTATGCGCGCATGGATCAGCTGATCGGCGAAGTGCAGGAGCGCATCGGGGATGATCCCGACACGGTGCTGATGGTGATTTCCGACCACGGCTTCACCAACTTCCGCCGCGGAGTCAATCTCAACACATGGCTGCGGGAGAACGGCTATCTCGTGCTCAAGGAAGGCAGCGAGACCTCGCCGGACTGGTTCGCCAAGGTTGATTGGTCAAAGACGCGCGCCTTCACGCTGGGACTCACCGGCCTGTTCATCAACCGCGTCGGTCGCGAGAAGCACGGCATCGTCAAGCCCGGAGCGGAGCTCGAGGCGCTGTGCGCCGAACTCAAGCAGAAGCTGGAGGCCCTGCAGGATCCGCTCGATGGTCAGCCGGTCATCAAGGAGGCCTTCCTGACGCACGAGATCCACTCGGGTCCGTACGCCGACGCCGCGCCGGAGCTCCTGATCGGCTACCACAAGGGCTATCGCCACTCCTGGGAGTGCGCGGTGGGGGCGGTCACCCGCGAGATTTTCACCGACAACACGCGCTCCTGGTCGGGTGACCACTGCGTCGATCCGCGTCTTGTGCCGGGCGTGTTCTGGTGCAACCGCAGGATCGCGACCGACACTCCGCGGCTGATCGACATGGCGCCGACAGTGCTCGATCTGTTCGGAATCCCGATCCCCGGCTACATGCAGGGCCGGCCGCTTTTCGGTGCGGAACGCAAGCCGGAAGCGGCGGCACACGAGCATCACCACCATTCGCACGGAGGCCAGGCATGAGCCTTCCCAAGTGGACGATCTATCCGGCGCTCGCGATCCTCATCGCGGGCGCGATCGTTGCGATTCCTGTCCCCTCAGGGCCGGTACCGGCTGCGACGACGCCGCACCGTCGCGTGCTCGTGCTGGGCATCGACGGGATGGATCCCGACCTGCTGAAGGAAGTGATCGAGCGCTATCCCGACCGCATGCGCAACTTCGCTGCCCTCGTGAAGGAAGGCGGCGGAATCCAGCGCCTGGGCACCTCGAACCCGCCGCAGAGTCCGGTGGCCTGGTCCAACTTCATCACGGGCATGGATCCCGGCGGCCACGGCATCTTCGATTTCATTCACCGCGATCCGATGACGCGCGATGTCGCACCGTCGGTGACCAAGTCCGAGGTTGCGCGCAACATCCCCTTCGGCGATTGGCAATTCCCCGTCGGCGGCGACAGCGAGTCGAATCGCACGGGCCGGGCCTTCTGGGAGCTGCTTCAGGAAGCGGGAGTGCCTGCGGACATCTGGCGCATGCCCGCCAACTTCCCGGTGGTGGAGAGCGAAGGCTGGTCCTTCTCGGGAATGATGACGCCGGCCGTGGACTCGGCCTATGGCGAGTACCACCTCTACACGACCAACCCGCCGCCGAGCGCCGTGATCGGCGAAGGGCGCATCGAGGGCGTGCGACGCTACGGCGACCTGATCGAGCTGGTGCTGCGCGGCCCCGTCAATCCGTTCCGCAAGGACATGGCGCGGGCGACGACGCCGCTGCGCGTGCACATCGACCCCGCGGCCGATGCCGCGGTGCTGGAAGTCGGCGGTCAGCCGCTGATCCTCAAGCCCGGTCAGTGGAGCGAGTTTGCCGGCGTCAGCTTCGACCTGCTGCCCGCCGGCGCGATGAAGATCGACGGCACGGTGCGCTTCCTGCTGAAGAGCATCACGCCGGTGTTCGAGTTGTACGCATCCCCGATCAACATCGATCCGGAAAGCCCGATGACGCCTGTTTCGGAGCCGAACTCCGCGAGTGCAGACGTTGCACGCGAGATCGGACGCTTCTACACGCAGGGCATGCCGGAGGATGTCAACGCGCTGAAGGACAAGGCCCTCAGCGATCGGGAATTCCTGGGCCAGTCCGATCTGGTGCACGATGAAGGCGTGCGCATGATGGATCTGGCACTGCGGCGCTGGCGCGAGAACGAACGCGGGGGCTTCGCCTTCTTCTACTTCTCCGGGGTCGACCTGTGCGGTCACATGCTGTGGCGGCATCACGACGAGGATCACCCGCATCATGACGCCGATTTCGCCGCACGCGATCTCTCGGACTGGAGCGGGATCCCGGGCGATGTATGGAAGAACATCGTCTTTGATCTGTACCTGCGCATGGATCCCGTGCTGGGCCGGATTCGCGAGGCCATGCCTCCCGATGCGCTGCTGATCGTGATGAGCGATCACGGATTCGAGTCGTACCGGCGCAAGTTCAACCTCAACACCTGGCTCCTTGAGAACGGCTATCTCGTGCTCAAGCCGGGTCTCACGAAGGAGCTGCCGCGCGAGGATCCGCAGTACCGGCCGATCACGCTTGTCAACGATGTCGACTGGTCGAAGACCCGCGCGTACGGAGTGGGCTTCAACGCGCTCTATCTCAATCTCAAAGGCCGCGAGCTGGACAATCCGGCCACGCCCGAAGACGAGAGCGGGATCGTCGATGCGGGTGCGCAGGCCGATGCCCTGATGGCGGAGATTGCCGCGAAGCTCGTGGCGACCCGCGACGGCGAGCGCCAGCCCGTGCTGCGCGTGGACAGGGCCGTCGACGCATACCACGGCCCGCGCGTGCCCGAAGCGCCGGATCTCCTCGTGGGCTACAACGCCGGTTACGGCAACTCGGATCCTTCCACGCTCGGTCGCGTGCCGGGTGTCATCGTCGAGGACAATCTCGGTGGCACCTTCAACGGCAACCACCTGATGGCGCCGGAAGTGGTCGAGGGCACCCTGCTGACCAATGGCAAGGTGCTGCCCGGCACGCACAAGCTGGAGGATCTCACCGTGGAGATCCTGCGGCAGTATGGAATCCAGCCCGGAGCGGACATGCGCGGCCGCCCGGTGCTTGAATGACGCGCGGAGGCACAGACATGTTCGGCAGCGGCAACAAGGTCAAGATCGACAAGAACCTTCTGGAGCGCATCAAGGTGATCTCCAAGGCGGCGGGCTACGCCTCTCACGAGGAGTTCATCCAGCACGTGCTCGAGAAGGAAATCGCCAAGTTCGATGACGCGAAGAACGATGCGGACATCACCGAGAAGCTGAAGGGCCTGGGATACATCAGCTAGCTCCATGGACGCCCTCAACGGCCTCTTCACGGCGATCTTCGACCTCCTGTGCGCCCCGCGCGCATGGGTTGGCGATGTCGCCGTGCTGGTGCTGATCTCGGGCGTCTTCGGCGTTCTGGCGCTGCTGGCCTTCAAGTACATCAGCTTTCAGAAGCGCATCGCGCGCGCCAAGAACCTCATCAAGGCGCACCTGATCGAGATCCGCATCTATCAGGACAACCTGCGCATCGTCTCGCTGGCGATCGTCAAGGTGCTGGGTCGCAATCTGCAGTATCTGCTGCTGAACTTCCTGCCCTTCGTCCCGCTCTCGATCCCGTTCGCCTTCGTGCTGGCCCAGCTGGTGACCCGCTTCGCGTACGGACCGATCGCCGTCGAGTCGCAGCCGGAACACCGTCTCGCGGGCAGCGGTGTCGTGATCGAGGTGCAGCTGGCGGACGAGTCGCGCTATGACGCGGTGCGCGATGTGCGCATCGAATACCCCTCCGGCATCGAAGCCGTTTCACCGCTCGTGCGCGTGCCCTTCGAGGGACGCGCCTATCAGGAAGTCGCCGTGCGCCAGCCCGGGTTGCATGCGATCACCGTGAGCCTCGGCGGCGAATCCCAGCTCAAACTGCTTGATGCGGCACCGGGCGCCGGCATGCGTCAAGCCTCGCGCGAGCAGGGCTTCTTCCACGCGCTGCTGTGGCCTGCGGAGGCCTCCCTGCCGTCCGACTCGGTCTTTGAGCGCATCGCGCTGCGTTCGCTGCGCCACGCCGAGACCTACCCGCCCTCCGATCTGGGCTGGCTGCCTTCGGGAGCCGGCGGCATCGTGCTGGTCTTCCTGGTGGCTTCAATGCTGTTCGGCGCGCTCGCGATCAAGCCGCTCAAGGTCCAGATCTGATGTTCTCGCCCCGGGTGGAGCTTGGCTTGCGCTGCTGCGCGGAGGCACACGCCGGTCAAGTTCGCAAGGGTCCCTCCGGCGGGCCATATGCGCTGCACCCCATCCACATGGCGCTGATGCTGGCCCGGCTCGGCGAGAGCGAAACGGTGCTGATCGCTGCGCTGCTGCACGATGTCGTGGAGGACTGTCCTGGGTGGGATCTTGCCCGCGTGGAACAGCTCTTCGATGCGGAGATTGCCGCGGTCGTGGGGGAGTTGACCGAAGAAAAGGGTCGCAGCTGGCAGGAACGCAAGGCCCGGCAGGTGGAGCAGATTCCCGCGCTCTCGGAAACGGCATTGCGCGTGAAGGCGGCGGACAAGCTGCACAATCTGTGCTCGCTGGCCGCCGATCTCGAGAGCCATTCGCCTGAGTCCGTCTGGACGCGCTTCAACGGCGGACGCGATCGCACCCTGGAGATGTCGCGCCGGCTCGTGGATGCGATCTGCGCGCGTCTCGAAGGTCCGCTCGCGACCGCTCTGCAGGAAAGCATGGACCGCCTCGAACGGCTGGAGTCGCGCTGAAAAGCAGCGAGCCCCGCGCATGGGCGCAGGGCTCGCCGTTGTCCGATGGGACTCGCGTCACTTCTTGGCGGTCTTGGTCTTGGCGCCCGCCGCGCGACGGCGCTTGGCGGCTTCCTTCTTCTTCTTCTGACCGGTGCGACGGCGCATCTTCTTGGACTTGCGATTGTCACCGCGTGCCATGTGAGTTCCTTTGCGTGTGTTCGTTGAGGGGCGTGATCGATCCGAAGGCGGATCCGACCCGCATGGTGTAACCCGCCGCGCGGCTGCGCGTCAACGCTGCGCTCGGGCTCCCGAGTCGAGCAGGGCCTGCATCAGCGCGGCCTGATTGCCCGGACGGACGACGATGAACTCGTCGTTGCGCGGATCCTGCCGGTTGTAGCGCTGCTCGCTGCCATCAAAGCGCGTCACCCGCCAGCCCAGCGCCCGCGCCACCACCTCGGGTGCGGCCGTATCCCATTCCTTGAGGCCTTTGCGATGCGCGTAGAGATCGGCCTCGCCCAACAGGAGCAGCGCAACCTTGTTGCCCACCGATCCGGACGGCACGAGTTCGGCGTCGAGCAGCTGGGCCGTTGCCGGCATCCACGAAGGGGTGTGCGAGCGGCTGACGGCGATGCGCAGGCGCCCGTTGCGGGGCGCATCGCCGCGCGTCAGCGCCCCGGATCCGATCAGCCCCGCTTCCGGCTGAGGTCCGAGCCGGCCCCACAGCACGCGCTGCTGCGCCGGCAGTGCCACCACGCCGAGAGCCAGCTCCCCGTCGACACACAGCGCGATATGGACGGCCCAGTCATCGCGCTGTTGGCTGTACTCGCGCGTGCCGTCGAGAGGATCGACGATCCAGACGCGGCGGCTTGCGAGGCGCCGAGGAGTGTCCGCGGTCTCCTCGGAGAGAATGGCATCGCCCGGAAAACGACCCTGCAGCATGCCCTGCAGATAACCGTCGGCTGCCTGGTCGGCGACATCGGCCAGCATGGCCTCTTCCTTCCAGCGATCCGCGGCGCGCAGACCCAGCACGCGTTCTCCCGCGCGCTGCGCGGCCTCGATGGCGAAGGCAAGTTCGGCTTCCAGCATGGGGGGAGAGTCTAGGGTCTGCGCATCTGGATCCAATGGTGGACGAAGCTAGACTGTTCGCCCAACCCAAGCAAAGGAGACCCCCATGGCCATCAAGGTGGGAGCCAACGCTCCCGATTTCACGCTCAAGACCCAAGACGAGAAGGACTGGAAGCTCTCGGATCACAAGGGCAAGAACATTGTCCTGCTGTGGTATCCGCTGGACTGGTCGCCGACCTGCGAGAAGGAGAACTGCAAGATCTCCAACGAGCCCGTCCTCGCCGGCGCCGACACCGTGGTCGTCGGGATCAGCCGCGACTCGACCTGGTCGCACAAGGCGTGGAAGAACCACTACAAGATCAAGCATGACCTCCTCGCGGATGTGATGCTCGATGTCACCAGGCAGTATGACCTGCAGCATCCCAAGGCCCCGTTCATCAGCCATCGCGCCACCGTGATCGTGGACAAGAGCGGCAAGGTGGCCTTTGTGGAAGTTCAGGAGAACACCGGCGCCGAGCGCAACTGGGCCCCGATCCAGGCGGCTCTCAAAGCTCTCTGACGGGCGCCAACGTCCGATTTTCAACCGAAGCCTGCCTTTCATGGGCAGGCTTCGGCCGTTTTCGGCCCGTGCAGGTACACTCGATGATCTCCCCATGAAGCTCTCTCTCCTTGCCCTGGCGTTGCTGACCCCGCTGGCTGCTTCCCAGTCGACTTTCGTCAACTTCGAGAGCCCGCATGTGCACCCGCTGGAGCTGACCCCGGACAACCAGCGTCTGCTCGCGGTGAACACCCCCGACAATCGCCTGGAGGTATTCGATGTCACCGCCGCGCTGCCGCAGCTGGTGCTGGAGATCCCGGTCGGTCTTGATCCCGTCAGCGTTCGTGCGCGCTCTTCTTCCGAAGCGTGGGTCGTGAACGTGATCTCCGACTCGATCAGCATCATCGATCTCGCGACCGGTCATGTGAAGGCGACGCTGAAGACGCTCGATGAGCCAGCGGATGTGATCTTCGCCGGAACGCCGGAGCGCGCCTATGTGTCGTGTGCAGGAGCGGGGAAGCTGCAGGTCTTCGATCCCGCCAACCTCGCGGCCGCCCCGGCGGAAATCGCCATTGCCGGCGAGCAGCCGCGCGCGCTTGCGCGCAGCGCCGATGGCTCGCGCGTCTACGTGGCGATCTTCGAGTCGGGCAACGGCACCACGGTGCTCGGCGGCGGGTCCACCACCAACAACGCGACGCCTCCGAACGTCGTCAGCAATCCGGCCGGCCCCTACGGCGGCCAGAATCCTCCTCCGAACAGCGGCAACAGCTTCAACCCGCCGATCGCCGCAGGACTGCCCACGCCGCCCCGCGTCAGCCTGATCGTCCGCAGAAACTCCGCCAACCAGTGGAAGGATGACAACAACCGCGACTGGACGAGCTTTGTCAGCGGCGCCAACGCCAGCGCCTCGGGGCGACCCGCGGGTTGGACGATGACCGACAATGACATCGGAGTGATCCAGACCGCCACGAACGCGGTGAGCTACTCGCGCAGACTGATGAACATCTGCATGGGACTCGCCGTGAATCCTGCCAACGGACAAGTGACCTTGGTGGGAACCGAAGCGGCCAACGAAATCCGCTTCGAACCCAATCTCAAGGGCAAGTTCGTGCGGGTGCATCTGGCACGCGTGGATGCCACGGGCGCGACCACTCAGGGCATCAGCGATCTCAATCCGCACCTGACCTACGCCGCTGCCACCGTTCCGCAGGCCGATCGCAACAAGTCGATCGGCGATCCCCGCGGCATCGTCTGGAACAGCAGCGGCACGCGCGCCTACGTCAGCGGCATGGGCTCGAACAACGTGATCGTGATCGATGCGCTGGGTGCACGCGCCGGCCTCGCGCAGACCATCGAAGTGGGCGAGGGGCCCACGGGCGTCGCGCTGCATGAGTCCGCGAGCCGGCTCTATGCGCTCAACAAGTTCGAAGGTTCCATTTCGGTCATCAGCACCGGTACCGAGCTGGAGATCGCGCGCATTCCGTTCTTTGATCCGTCGCCTGCCGCGATCAAGCTGGGCCGCCGCCATCTCTACGGCACGCACGAGACGAGCGGTCTCGGACAGGCTTCCTGCGCCGCCTGCCACATCGATTCGCGGATGGATCGCCTGGCATGGGACCTCGGCGATCCTCAAGGAGCGATGAAAGCCACGACGGGCCAGAATGTTCAAGGCGGCGCCGGGCAGCCATGGCACCCGATGAAGGGGCCGATGACGACGCAGACGCTGCAGGACATCGTCGGCAAGGAGCCGCTGCACTGGCGCGGAGATCGCGCCGGGCTGGAGGAGTTCAATCCCGCGTTTGTGGCGCTCAACGGCGATGACGTGCAGTTGACGGCCGCGCAGATGCAGGAGTTCGAGAACTTTCTGGCGACGATTCACTATCCGCCGAACCCTTTCCGAAACCTCGACAACACGCTGCCGACCAATCTGCCGCTGCCGGGCCATTTCACGACGGGACGCTTCGGGCCGGCGGGCCAGCCGCTGCCCAACGGCAACGCGGTCGCGGGTCTCAATGCGTACCGCACGGCAGGGCTGGACGGCGGCATCAATTGCGTCACCTGTCATACCCTGCCGACCGGCGTGGGCACGGACTATCGACTCGTGGGAGCGCAGTTGCAGCCTTTCCCGATCGGTCCGAACGGCGAGAATCACACCGCACTGGTCACGGTCGACGGCTTCACGAACGTGACGATGAAGATTTCCCAGCTGCGGAACATGCACAAGAAGGGCGGCTTCAACTTCACGCAGACCTCGAACACGCAGGGGTTCGGCTTTGCCCATGACGGCAGCGTGGACTCCCTCGAGCGTTTCGTGAACGAGCCTGTCTTCAACCTGACCGGTGATCAGATGACCGCGGACATGGTGGCTTTCATGAAGGCCTTCAGCGGATCCGAACTGCCGGTGGGATCCCCGACGAACATCACGGAACCGCCCGGACCTCCCAGCAAGGATTCCCATGCCGCAGTCGGCGCCCAAATAACGATCAACGCACCCGCGCCGACGCCGGCGCTGCTGACGACGATGCTCTCGCTCGCGTCCGCCAACAAGGTCGGACTGGTGGCGAAGAGCCGCCAGGGCGGGATCGCGCGCGGTTACACGTTCATCGGAGGGAACAACTTCCAGTCCGACCGGGTTTCGCAGGTGCTGAGCGCCAGCGCGCTGCAGGCGCTGGCGACCGTCGGCAGCGAGATCACCTACACGATCGTCCCCAAGGGCAGTGAAACGCGCATCGGCATCGATCGCGATCTGGATGGGTGCTTCGATCGGGACGAGCTGGATTTGCTGTCCAATCCAGCCGACCCGGCCAGCAACTCCTGCGGCATGCTGATCGCCTACTGCTTCGGCGACGGATCCACGGCCGCGGCCTGCCCGTGTGCCAACAATGGCTCAGCGGGTCGCGGCTGTGCCAACTCGCAGCCTGGATCCACCGGAGCTCAGCTGACCTCTAGCGGCGCACCGACGCCGAACGACACGCTGGTTCTGCAGTCCGCGGGCATGCTGCCCACGGCGACGGCCGTCTTCCTGCAAGGCAACTCCAACGTCAGCGCGGGCGTGGTCTTCGGTGACGGCGTGCGCTGCGTCGGCGGCAGCCTCAAGCGTCTCGCGGTGAAGAGCAGCGTCGGAGGTGCCGCCATCTATCCCGATGCCGCCCTGAGCGAGCTTTCCATCCGCAACCGCTCCGCAGCGCTGGGTGATCCGATTCCGGCGGGGGGCGTGCGTTACTACCAGACCTACTACCGCGATCCGAGCGTAACGTTCTGCGCCAATCCGCCGGGCAGCACCTACAACATCACCAACGGTCTGATCGTCCAGTGGTGATCCGGAGTCGTTGAATCGAAGCGAGGCTCAGCGGGGCGCCGGCGCGCTCTGCGGAGCCTTGCTCACCCTGGTGATCACCAGCGACTCTTCGGCCTGCGCGCGCCATGGAGCGTTGTCGGGAGCACGCGAAAGGGCGCTCTCCAGGCATGCGCCCGCTTCGTCCATCCGCTGCATGCTCAGCAGCAGCATGCCCCGGTCGAAATCCACTTCGGGTTTGGCGCCGGGCATGGCTGCAGCCTTGGCAAAGGCCTGCTCGGCACCGACCTTGTCGTTGAGTCCGCGCCACTTCAGCAGTCCCAGATCGTGCCAGATCTCCGCGTGGTTCGGCGCGCCTTCGGCGGCAAGGACCAGCTCGCGCGTGGCCCGCTCGACCTGCCCCAGCTGCGTCAGCGCACGAGACAGCGATGCGCGCAGCACCGGGTCGTCTTTCAGAGCCAGCGCGGATTCGTAGGAGCGCACAGCCTCGCCGAAGCGGCCGTCCCTGTGCAGCCCGACGGCTTCGCGGGCGTGCTTGTCGGGATCCCGACTGTCCGCGGTGAGGCGCAGGTAGATCGCAGCTCCCATGCCGAGCAGTGCACCCGCATAGATGCCGGCGATGATCCAGTAGCGGCGGCGTGATTTCATGACTGCGCGCGCGGTCCCGTCCAGGCCGAGAAGCCGCCTTCGAGGTTGTGGAGCTCGTCGAAGCCCTGGCGGGCAAGGAACTCGCAGGCAGCCGCCGAGCGACCGCCGGCGGCGCAGTAAATCAGCTTGGGGCGCGCGTCCTTGGGGACTTCGCGCAGACGGGACTCGAGTTCGTCGACGGGGATCAGCTTGGCGCCCGGGATGATCCCCAGCCGAGTCTCCTGCGGCGTGCGCACATCGATGATGTGCACGGAGCCGCGCTCGAGCATGGCGATCGCCGCCGCGGCCGGGATGTCGTGCCACAGTCGGCCCTCCTCGATCATCTCCGGCGTCAGCTTCGCACCGCCGGCGAGCTTGGCGATCAGCTTGCGTTGAATTGCCAGTTCCTGCGCAAACTCCTCCTTGGCGTTTTCGATGCGGCGGCGCTGGTCCGCAATCGAGTCCTCTTGGGAAGGAGCGGTCCGGCTGCGACTGGCGCGCTGCAGCGCGATCAGTGCAACCACAAGGGCGGAAAGTGCCAGTCCGGAGGATGCGAAATCCATGTTCAAGTCTCCATGTCGGCGCGCGGGCGGAACAGCGCGACGCTGGCGGTGAAGCCGTGCAGGAAATTGCGGCCGCCCACCGGCCCGATCTCTCCTGCAGCGAAGAAACCGGCGGCCGGGATCGGCGCCGCAAAGGCTGACTGCATGCGCGTGATGTCGTGGTTGGGCTCGTCAAACATGCGGCTGCCGCGGCCATTGCAGGTGAACAGCAGTGCTCCCAAGGCCCCCTGTGCGGACTCCAAACCCGCTTCGCGCATCAGCTGGGTGAGATCCTCGCCGGCCGTGGATGCATCACGGGCCAGAAACTGGACCGTCATGCCCACTCGCAGCGAGTCGTCCGCGACCGCGATCGCGCCCGCCTGCGGGTCGATGCCCATCAGGCCGCGTACGAGGAAATCGCCGCGCTGGAAGCTGCTCTTGCGCGCGTCGAGCGCCAGACCGAGGAACGGCGCACGCGTGAAGAGCTCGCGCTCCTCGTCGTCGATCCCCTGCAGCATCTCCATCAGCGTGTCGAGCGCCTTGCGACCGCCGAGCTTCTGGACGAGGTTGTCCTTGCAGGCTGTGATCACCAGCGGGCGCCCGATCGGGCGGCAGCCCTGGCTGACGACGGAACGCAGCTCGACGGCTCCCTCGAGCACGATGCCGATCGCACCGACCTCGCGGATGCCGTCCGAAGTGAAAAGCATGTTCTGCCCGGGCCCCATGCCGCCGCTCGCCATGCCGCCGGTCACCGGCAGTCCGGGCAATTGCTCATTGAGGATCGCAAGGTAATCGGTGGCAGGGAACGTGTACGGATCCGCGAGCAGCAGCACGCTGGCCCGGTCGCGATCCTCGATGGGCGGCAGCCCCGAGAACGCAAAGCCGCCATCGGCCTCCTGCGCAGCGGAAACTTCAAATGCCCGCAGCTGAGTCCAGGGCAGCACCGCGGCAAAAGCCGACAACGCCGGTCCGTTTTCGATCTCCTGCGTGCTGCCGACGATCGACTCGCCCGTGCAGCCGATCAGAGTGCGGGCCTGCAATGCCCGGCCGAGCGCCGGCCCGAGTTGTTCGATGCCCTCGCCGTGGTGGTGGGACACGAACACCACCAGCAGGTCAGGCTTGGCATCTGCCAGCTGAGTCCGGAGAGCTTGCGTCACGGCCGCGACCGCGCGGGCCGTGTCCGACTCACGGCTGAGGCTGCTGGCGAAGACCGGCGCAGGCGGGCGCATGGTTCAGGTCAGCTTGGGGATGTCGCCCAATCGGCGCCAGCGGACGACCTCGGCGGCGCTGAAGGAATAGTCCCGCTCCTTGACGTCCACACCGTACGTTGCGGTCTCGCGGATGTAGGCCTCGGGGTCGGTACCCGGTGCGGGCTGATGGATGTCGCAGTCGTGCATGTGCACCTGAAAGGCATCGGCACTGTCAAAGCGTCCAAGGATCACCCGGCCGCTGCGGGTTTCGATGACTAGGTTGATGCCATGAGGGGCGGTGTGGATCGGCTCCGTCATGGAGAAAAGCCTAGCGCAGTCCGTACTTCTGCGTAGGCTAGAAAGCGCACTCCCGAAAGCTCCCCCTTATGCGCGTCGCACTCGTGCTCGGTTTCCTTCTGCATGCGCCGGCCCTCGCGGGCAACGGCTTCTGGCAGCATGTCGGCACCGGCCCGATCAGCGAAGGCGGTGCCATCTGCACTCGTCTGTGCTTCCATCCGGCCGGGGATCCGATCATCGCCTACCACGACATGGCCGCCGGCGGGAAAGCCAGCGTGCAGCGCTTCCGCGCCGGTGCGTGGGAGTATCTGGGAGCCCCTGCGTCGGCCAGCGTGGGCACGGCCTGGTACAACGCGATCGCCTGCGACGCCGCCGGCAGTGTGTTCCTCGGATCGCGCGACTACATGGTCGGCGGCAAATTCGTGGTGCGCGTGCTGCATCCGGGTTCCGGCAGCTGGGAAACGGTCGGTACCAGCGGCGCTTCGCCCGATGAAGCGCACCACACCTGGCTGGAGCTCGATCCCTCCGGCATGCCCGTGATCGCCTTTCAGGATCGGGGCACGAACCCGATCGACATGGCGTCCGTCATGCGCTTCGATCCGGCCAACGGGGCGTGGAACTTCGTCGGCCCGCGCGGCTTCTCCCATGACACGAGCGCCTACAACAGCGTCAAGGTCGCCGCGGATGGGACGCTCTATGCCGCCCACTCCGATGTGGGGCTGATCAGCGGCGCAGAGGTCGGCCTCCTTAGCGTGCGGCGCTACGACCCTGCCGCGAACAGCTGGGTGACGCTTGGAAACCCGCTCTTCAGCGAGGTGTCGTCGCTCAACGCCGTGCTCGAGCTGGATCGCAACGGCACGCCGTGGGTTGCGCTGCATCGCTATCACCAGTCGATCCGCGTGTATCGCTTCGATGGCACGGATTGGCAGGCCGTGGGCGGTTCCGCCTCCGGAACCGAGCGGCCCACCTTCGAGAGCGAAGGGTATCGGCAGTGGACTTCGCTGTGCTTCGACAGCCAGAACAGGCCACACGTCGCCTATCAGCTCTTTGACTACGGCCACAAGGGCAAGGTGCGCCGCTTCAACGGGACGGACTGGGTCGCGCTGACGGATACGCCCTTCTCCATCGGAGGAGCGGACTATCTCGTCCTCGGCATCAGTCCTCAGGATGTGCCTTACGTTGCCTATCGCGACATGGGCGCCTCGACGCGTCTGGTGGTGCAGCGCTTCATCGAAGACCCCGTGATCTACGGATCGCCCGCCTCGAACTCGCTGGGCTGTGCGGCGGATGTGTGGGCGAGCGGGGGACTGTCGAGCTCGAACGCCAACCCCTGCTGGTTCGGGGCGAATCAGCTGTTCAGCCAGAAGAACGCGATGCCGCTGTGGTCACGCACGGCCGGCAACACGCCGTTCGGCGGCAGCACGCTGTTGCTGGGGCCGCCGATCCGTCGCACCGTCCTGCTTTCCACGGGAGGGGGCACGCACGGCCCGGATTGCTCAGGCACGCTGCTGCACGACTGGAATGCGTACTTCCTCACGAGTCCCTCGGGCCTGAACCCGGGCGAATTTCTCTTCGCGCAGTACTGGATTCGCGATCCGGGCCTGCAGGGTTCGACCTACCTGACGCGCGCGGTTCGCTATCTGGTCCAGCCTTGACTTGGAAATGGTTTCCTTGGACGATCTCTCGGTCTTGATCTAGAAACTCGCAAATTAGTTGGGAATCCGCGTTCGGTCTGACGATGCACCCCTCGGCAGACAACCCAACACAGGGAGCAATTCGTGAATACAGGCAGGCATGGCAGGCTTGCCCCGCTCGCACTCGCGCTGGCCTTGGCAGGCTGCGCAGGTGGCGGGTCAGGGGCAGAGGAGCAGGGACCGCTTCCCAGCGCGGGAGAGCATGCGATTCTCTTCTGCACGCAGGTTCCCAACCCGCAGGATTTCACCACGATCACATCGACGTTTGGCAACCATCTGCCGGGTGTCGGAGCCGCGCCGCGCGGCGGCGATCTGTACATCCGCTACGCCGACGGCACGCTCAAGAACCTGACGCAGGCCGCCGGCTTCGGAATGGAGGGCCTGCAGGGCGCCCAGTCGATCGCCGTCCGCGAACCCTGCGTGCACTGGTCCGGCAACAAGGCGCTCTTCAGCATGGTGATCGGCGCTCCGGCGCAATTCGAGCAGGAGAGCTCGCGCTGGCAGATCTACGAGATCAGCGGGCTTGGCCGCGACGAAGTGCCGGTCATCACGCACGTTGCCAACCAGCCTGAGCAGTACAACAGCATCAGCCCGATCTACGCCAGCGATGACACGATCCTCTTCACGTCGGATCGGCCGCGCAACGGGGCGCAGCATCTCTATCCCCAACTCGATGAATACGAGGAAGCGCCGACCGTCACGGGGATCTGGAAGCTCGATCCGCTCACGGGTGCCCTGGAAATCCTCAACCACGCGCCCTCGGGTGCGTTTTCGCCCAGCATCGACAGCTTCGGTCGCGTGATCTTCACACGCTGGGACCACCTCGTGAGGGATCAGCAGGCGGATGATGACAACATCTGCAACTGTGATCAGTTCGGCACGTTCAACTACACGAGCGAAGCCGCCGATGCCGTCTCCACAGGCAACAACGACGAGGTCTTCCCTGAGCCGCGTCCGCAGTGGCTGGGCTTCGTTGGCAATCAGATGCCCGGCTATTTCGGCGAACTTAACGGTTACCAGCCGCATCTGGTCGGATCCGAGGTCAACCACTTCTTCCCCTGGATGATGAACCAGAACGGGACGGAGGAGGAAACCCTCAACCACATCGGACGTCACGAACTGCACAGCTACGTGCCGCTCGTGCGTACGGATGATCCGGCCATCGTGTCGCATCTGGGATTCACTCCTTTCACCGCCAACGCCAACCCGGTCAACAACATCTTCCAGATCCGCGAGGATCCGCTCGTGCCAGGCAGCTACTTCGCGATCCATGCGCCCGAGTTCTTTACGCACGGAGCCGGGCAGGTGATCCGCCTCGACGGGCCGGCGGGCATGAACGCGGATTCGATGACGGTGGATTACGTCACGCATCCCGACACCGCCAATTTCGATGAGACGCCAGGTGTCCAGCACAGCGGCATGTACCGCTCCATCCTGCCGCTCTCGAACGGGGATCGGGTCGTCGTGCATGCCGATACCACCCGCGAGGCCGGCAACGACGGTTCCGGCGGCGTCATCGATCCTGTGTACAAGTTCCGCCTGAAGCTGCTGGTCGCGGAGGGCAACCATCACGTGGCCGGGGCCGCGCTCACCGCCGGCATCGTGAAGAACGTCTCCTGGTACAGTCCCAACGAGCTTCTGACCTACAACGGCCCGCTGTGGGAGCTGTGGCCGGTGGAAGTGGTTGCGCGTCAGGCCCCTGCTCCTTCCATGCCGGCTCTGGCTGCGCCGGAACAGCAGGTCCTTGCGGAGGAGGGCGTCAGTCTGGCCTCGCTGCGCAGCTTCCTGCGCACGAACAATCTCGCGCTGATCATCAGCCGGAATGTGACGCGACGGGATCGCAACGACCTGCAGCAACCCTTCAATCTGCGAGTCGAGGGCGGCGGCGTGGAGACCGCGGTGGGCACGGGTGCCGTGTACGATATTGCGCATCTGCAGATCTTCCAAGGCGATCAGATCCGCGGACTGACGATGGGCGGAGCGCAACCGATCGCAGGACGCCGCGTGCTGGCGCAGCCGATGCACGATGCGGGGGCCACGAGCCGCAACCCTTCGACGCTCGGTGCGCCCGAGGGCAGCGTGCGCATCGCCGCCGATGGTTCGATGGCGGCACTGGTGCCGGCCAAGCGCGCGCTCAGCTGGCAGTTGACGGACTCAGCGGGCGAGCCGGTGGTGCGTGAGCGCTACTGGCTGACGTTCCAGCCCGGGGAAATCCGCACTTGCGCGGCCTGTCACGGTTTCTCCAGCGCGGATCAGAGCGGGAACGCGACGCCGATGAACCCGCCGGCCGCGCTCGGGGATCTGCTGCAGCATCTCAAGGACACGGGCGAGCTGTGAGTCCACGGGCATCGTGCCCGCGGTTCAAGAAACGCTCGCCCGTCAACCGACATCTCTCTCGGCAGTTTGCGCATCACAGAGGAGGTGAGCGTGAGGGGAGAGATTGCATGTGTGTGCTTGATTGTGCTCGGTTCCTGCGGCGGCGGTGGCTCGGGGGGCGATGACGGCTCGGCGGAGCCGTTGGCCCTGTTGGGCGGCAACCCCATTCTGTTCTGCACGCAAACGCCGAATCCGGTGGACTTCACGACGATCGCGTCGAGCTTCGGCAACCATGGCAGCAGCGTGGATGCCTGTCCGCGGGGGGGTGACCTGTGCATTCGCTACCCGAACGGGACCGTACGCAAGCTGACGGCCCTGGCGGGTTGGGGGCAGGGTGGCCAGCAGGGCGCGCAGTCGATCGCCGTTCGCGAACCCTGCGTGCACTGGTCGGGCAACAAAGCGCTCTTCAGCATGGTGGTCGGATCGCCGGGACCCGGCGAGGCGGACACCTCGCGCTGGCAGATCTACGAGGTCTCGGGTCTTGGCATCAACGACACGCCGCTGATCACTCGAGTCGCCAACCAGCCGGAGGAGTACAACAATATCAGCCCCATCTACGGAAGCGATGACTCGATCCTGTTCACTTCCGATCGTCCGCGCAATGGACGGGCACACCTCTACCCGCAGCTCGATGAGTACGAGGAGGTACCGACGGTTACGGGGATCTGGAAGCTCGATCCGGTCAGCGGGGATCTGCACATCCTGAACCACACGCCGTCCGGCGCCTTTTCTCCCTGCATCGACAGCTTCGGACGCGTGATCTTCACGCGCTGGGACCATCTGGTGCGCGATCAGCAGGCCGATGACGACAACATGTGCCAATGCAACCAGTTCGGCACCTTCAACTACACAAGCGAATCGGCGGATGCGATTTCGACGGGCAACAATGACGAGGTGTTTCCTGAGCCTCGTCCGGAATGGCTTGGCCATGTGGGCAGTCACATGCCCGGCTACAGCGGCGAAATGAACGGCTACCAACCCCACCTCACAGGTTCGGAGGTCAACCATTTCTTCCCGTGGATGATGAATCAGGACGGCTCAGGCGAAGAGACGCTCAATCACATCGGACGCCACGAGCTGCACGCCTACATTCCGCTCGTGCGCGTGGATGACCCCAATATCGTCTCCCAGCTTGAGATCGGCCCCTTCTCGGCCAATCAGACGGCGATTCCGCACTGGTACCAGCTGCGCGAAGACCCGAATGACCCCGGGAGTTACTTTGCGATCCACGCGCCGGAGTTCTTCACGCACGGAGCGGGTCAGGTAGTCAGGATCCACGCGCCGCCGGGACTGGAAGCCGATGACGTCACAACCCAGATGCTGACGCATCCCGACACGGCAAATTACGACACGACGCCCGGCACGAACCACAGCGGGATGTACCGCAGCATCCTGCCGCTGACCAACGGCAAGAAAGTCGTTGTCCACGCCGCCACGGCGCAGCCCGCAGGCAATCTCGGTAGCGGCAACGTGATCAACCCGGTCTACAAGTTCCGTCTGCGCGAACTGCAGCTGGTCGGCAGCTGGTACAAGGCCGGTGCCGCGTTGACACGCGGCATCACGAAGAGCGTGTCGTGGTATCGCAACGGACAGCTGATGAGCTTCCAGGGTGCGCTGTGGGAGCTGTGGCCCGTGGAGGTCGCAGCACGGGCGGTGCCTCAGCCGACCGCCGTGCCGCTGGAGCAGCCTGAGCAGCAGATTCTCGACGAAGAGGGTGTCAGCAGCGCGACCCTGCGAGCCTTCCTGCGCTCCAAGGGCCTCGCGCTGATCGTGAGCAGGAACGTCACGCGCCGCGACCGCAACGATCTGCAGCAGCCTTTCAACTTGCGTGTCACGGAAGGCGGCGTGCAGACGATCGCCAAGCCAGGACGCGTGTACGACATCTCGCACCTGCAGATCTTTCAGGCCGATCAGATCCGCGGCCTCACGATGGGCGGCAGCGAGCCGATTCCGGGCCGCCGCGCGCTTGCGCAGGCATTGCACGACCCGACTGCGCTGGCACACAATCCTCCGGATCCCAACGGTCCTTCCGGAAGCGTGCGAATCGCTGCTGATGGTTCCATGGCCGCGCTGGTGCCGGCGCGGCGAGCTCTCAGCTGGCAACTGACGGATCCCATGGGCGAACCCGTGGTGCGCGAGCGTTACTGGCTGACGTTCCAGCCCGGAGAGATCCGCACCTGCGCCGCCTGTCACGGCTTCTCCAGCGCGGATCAGAACGGAAACGGGGTGCCGCGCAATCCGCCGCAGGCTCTGGGAGAACTCCTGCAGCATCTCAAGGACACGGGCGCGTTCTGATCGCGCGGGCGGTGCCCGGCCGCTAGCATGGAGCGCGATGAAACTCGTGCCCTCCAAATGGATCTGGTCCAGCGGCAAGCTCGTCCCGTGGGAGCAAGCCACCGTCCATGTCATGACCCACGCGCTGCACTACGGCTCCGCGGTCTTCGAGGGCATCCGCGCCTACGAAACGAAGAACGGTCCGGCGATCTTCGGTCTGCGCGAGCACGTCAAGCGCCTCTTTCACTCCTGCCGCATCGTGCACCTGCCGCTGCGCTGGACCGAAACGGAGGTCGAGCAGGCCATCCGCCAGACGGTGCGCGAGAACGGCCATCCGCATTGTTACATCCGCCCGCTGGCCTTCCGTGGGTACGGCGCCTTGGGCGTGCACGGAGGAGACAACCCTGTCGAGCTGGTCATCGCGACCTTCCCCTGGGGTGTCACGTTCAGCCCGGAGGCACTGGCCGCCGGCATCGATGTGTGCGTGTCGAGCTGGCGTCGCATGGCGCCCGACACGCACCCGGCGATGGCGAAGAGCGCCGGCAACTACGTCAACAGCCAGCTGATCGTGCACGAAGCGCGCGCACTGGGCTTTCACGACGGCTTGGCGCTTGACGTCAACGGCTACGTCGCCGAAGGAAGCGGCCAGAACCTGTTCCTGGTGCGCGATGGCAAGCTCTATACGCCGCCTGTCGGTGCTTCTATCCTCGCGGGCTTCACGCGGCATGCCGTGTTGTCTCTGGCGCAGGAACTTTCGATTCCGATCAGCGAGCAGCTCATCTCCCGCGAGATGCTCTACACCTCCGAGGAAGCCTTCCTGACCGGCACGGTTGCCGAGCTGACGCCGATTCGCAGTGTCGACCGTCATGCGGTGGGCATCGGCCGAAGGGGTCCGGTCACCGAGCGCATCCAGCAGCGTTTCTTCGCGCTCGTGCGTGGTGAGATCGCCGACCGTCACCAGTGGCTGACGCTCGCCTGATCCTGTTGTTGTGCCTGGGCCTGCTGTGCGGAGAGCTCCGCGCCGCAGGTTCCCACCCCGATTCGGTCTCCAGCACGCGCATCACGGTCGCGGGGGAGCGGTTGGAGCTGCGCATCCGCACGGAGCTGCGCACATGGCATGAGGCCGTGGCCGTCGATGCTGATCTCAGCGGAACCCTCGAGCAAGGCGAGCTTGCTGCCGCACGCCAGCAGCTTGCAGCATATGTTCGCGCGCATCTGGAGCTGCAGCCAGTGCGCGACGGAGAACGGCTGGCCGCTGCAGTTCTGGAGCCGCAGCAGGTGGAAGAAGTGCAGCGTCCGCGCGGCTCCTATCCCATCTACGAGCTTGCGCTCGTCGCCGCACTGCCGCTCTCCTGCAACGGGCTCTTCCTTAACTCCAGCCTGTTTGAAGTCGAGAATCCGCTGCACAGGGATCAGTGCACGGTTCAGTGGGGAAGCCTGCCGCCGGTGACGCGGCTCGTCTGGGCGGAAGACCCGAGCTTCCTGTTCCGTGCGGACGACGTGGAGTCATCCTCGCTGTTCGGCGGATATCTGCGTTCCGGGGTGGAGCACATCCTGCTGGGCTATGACCACCTGGCCTTCGTGCTGGTTCTGCTGGTGGCTTCGCGCCGCCTGCGCCAGCTGGGTTGGGTAAGCCTCGCCTTCACGCTCTCGCATTCGCTGACGCTTGCGGCATCCACCTTCGGCTGGGTGAGCGTTCCCTCGCGGCCCGTGGAGGTCGTGATCGCGCTCACCGTCGCGTGGGTGGCGCTATGGAATCTGCGTGAGCGAGAACGCCGGCTGTGGCCCGAAGCGCTGGGCTTCGGCCTCGTGCACGGATTCGGCTTCGCAGGCGCGATCGGCGGAACCCTGGCGGCGGAGCCGGAAAAGCTCACTGCGCTGCTGGGTTTCAATCTCGGAGTCGAGCTGGGGCAGCTGGCGGCGCTGGGTGCTGGCCTGCTGCTGCTGCGGTTGCTCGGACGGAGCTGGTTCGCCACCGCGCGCGTGCGGATCGTGGTGTCGAGTCTCGTGGCGGCGCTGGCTCTTTACTGGGCGTTCTCGCGCGTGCTCGAAGCCTGATCGGCATCCTCCGCGTTGGCCGCGGCGGTCTGCAGCACATCCTGAACCAGCGGATGTTCGCGGTCGAGTCGAATGCCTGTGACAGGGAATTCAGGCTGCTTGGGATTGGGAACCTTGTGCATCACGATGATGCCGGCATCCGTGGCTTCCTGTATCAGGCGCCGCGGCATGTCCGGATCGAACGCCCAGGCAAACCCGCGCTTCTGCAGGTAGGTGTCGCGGAACCACTTGAGTGCGATGAAGGACAGATGCGGGTCGCGTTCGGCGTGATCGAGCGCGATCACGAAGTCCACCATGGGCTCACCCGTGCCCGGATCGGTCTGCATGTTCTCCTGCTGCGGCACCTCGTAGACCACCCAGACCGCGGAATTGCGGGGCTGAAAGGAATCCAGCGGCTGATTGCGCCGCAGTTGACGGCCGCTCTCGCGGGCCCGCAGCGAGACATGCACGCTCGAGCCGTCCGGCGGCGCGATGTGGAGCAGCGGTTGCAAGGAAACCGGAAGCCTGCCCATGCGCTCCAGTTCGCGCAGCGACTCCAGAGCTCCCTGAACCTCGAACTCCAACTGGGCAATGGTCGCGGGCGGGACGCGATGCTGGTTCATACAAGGTTATGCGGTGATAAGCAGCGGACAGGCGCAGCGCGTTGCGGACGCACAGCGACGGAAGAACACGGAGAACTTTCCCATGCTACCCGGGAATCCAGATCCCGCCACTCCCCCCGCAGGGGATATTCTGAAAGCAGTGATCTCCCTGGCCCTTCTGCTGCTTTGGTCCGGCGACGTGCTGGATGCGCGCGCACAGTCACTCGTGCGCCGGCACTGTCTAGAGTGTCACGCCGGCGCACAGGCCAAAGCAGAGCTGCGTTTCGATCTGGAGCAGCCGGGGGCGGGGCTGGATGCCGCTGCATGGCGTGAAGCATGGACACGCGTTCACGCCGGGGAAATGCCGCCGCGCAAGCATGGCGTGCTCCCGCCGGACGATCGGAAACTCCTACTGGAGCTTGCTGTGACGCTCGCCGGGCAGGGCGAGGAGCGCTCCGTGCTGCGCAGGCTCTCACGCCGCGAGTACGAGAACACCGTGCGCGACCTGTTCGGGATCGTATTCGATGCCCGAGAGCACTTTGCGCCCGATGAAATCGGTGGGGGCTTCGACAATCAAGGTGCCGCGCTCTCGCTCAGTGAGGCCGACTTCGAGCGCTACCTGCAGGCGGGTGAGCGTGTGGCGGCTGCCGCGATACAGGTACGCGATCCCGGCGCGCCGAACCATCAGCGCGTGCGCGCGGAAGCCATGGACGGCGGTGCGTTGCGACACGACGTGCGGACACTCTCCAGCAACGGTCAGATCCGCGCCAGCTTCCGCATCGAAGCGGAAGGGCGCTACCGCGTGCGCGCGCGTTGCTTCGGCACCCAAGCCGGTCCGGATCCTGTGCGCTGGGCGATGTCTTCGGGTGGTCGCGAATTCGCGCGAGGCGCCACAAGGGCCACGCTCAAGCAGCGCGAAGAAGTGATGGGCGAGCTGACCCTGACGACCGGCTCGCGTAGCATCGAATTCGCGTTCCTCAACGACTACTACAAGCCTGACGATCCCGATCCGCGGCAGCGCGATCGCAACTGTCACCTTGAGTGGATCGAAATCGAAGGCCCGCTCGATCCGCCGCGCTACTCTCCGTACCAGAGCGCGGCGCTGGCGGATCTGGGGGAGTCCAATCTGCGCAGCAAGCTCGCAGCGCTGGCAACGCGCGTGTGGCGCGGCCCCGTCAGTTCATCCGATATGGATGCGCTGCTGGCGCTGACGAACGCCGCACATCGTCCCGTGGAACGCATGCGCTCGGCTCTGGCGGCCATGCTGGCGGCGCCGCGCTTCGTGTTCCGGGTCGAAACAGATCCGGAATCCGCCGCGCCCGGCAGCCTGCGCCGGCTGAACGGCCATGAGCTCGCGGTCAGGCTTTCCTATCTGGTGTGGGGCAGCTTGCCCGACGATGTGCTGCTGCAGCGCGCTGCCGATGGATCGCTGCTCAAAGATGAGGTGCTGGAGGCGGAGCTTGCACGCATGCTGCGCGACCCGCGGGCTTCCGAGCTCTCGCGCAGCTTCGCGCTCCAGTGGCTGCAGCTTGAGGCGCTCGGCAATCATGCGCTGGATGCTGGGCTTCGTGAGTCAATGCTGGCAGAGACATCGCTGCTCTTTGAGTGCGTGCTCCGCGAGGAGCGTCCGATCCGCGAGTTGTTGTGTGCGGAGTACAGCTTCATCGACGAACGCCTGGCTGCGCTTTACGGGATGGCTCTGCCGCGCGGTCCGGGAATGCAGCGTGTTGCCTTGCCTGCCGGCGATCGGCGCGGGGTGCTCGGACATGCCAGCGTGCTGACCGTGACGAGCAACCCGACGCGCACGTCACCGGTCAAGCGCGGCAAGTGGGTGCTGGAAGTGCTGCTCGATGCGCCGCCGCCACCCCCTCCGCCAGGCGTGGGAGTGCTGACGGAGGCGGATGCCACCGGCGCGCAGCTGCCCATGCGCGAGCAATTGGCACTGCATCGTTCCAAGCCGGAATGCGCGGTGTGTCACGACCGCCTCGATCCGCTGGGATTGGGCCTCGAGAACTACGATCGCATGGGCCGGACGCGCAGCGCGGACGAAGGCGGCCTGATCGACGGTGCCGGCGCGCTTCCGGACGGGCGTGCGTTTCACGGAGTCGGCGAGATGGCTCAGTTGCTGGCTTCCGATGGTGCGCTGGCCCGCTCGCTCGCCCGCCACCTGATGACCTGGTCGCTGGGGCGTTCGCTCAGCGTCGCCGAACGAGCCGCGCTGGAGCAACGCATGGCGGCGCTGGATGCGCAGCAACTTACGTTGCCCGGGCTGTTGAGAGCGATCGTGCTCTCGGAGCCGTTCCGAACGAAGCGAGTGGAGTGAACATGACACGCCGGAGTCTGGATCGACGAACTGTTCTCCGCGGTGCGGCCGTGACGCTTGCGCTGCCCTGGCTGGAGGCGATGCTGCCCAACGGAAGACTGGGTGTGCGCGCTCAGCAGGCCTCGCCGCCTGCTCCCCGCCGTGCGGTCTGGGTCTACGTGCCCAATGGTCTCGCTCAGCAGCCGCTCAAGGCCGCCGCGGGATTCCAGCTGCAGGGCGCGCTGGCACCGCTGGCGCCGCTCTCCTCGTCGGTGCTGCTGATTCACGGATTGGCTCAGGATGCTGCGCGTGCCCACGGTGACGGGCCGGGGGACCATGCGCGCGCCTGCGCTGCGTTCCTGACGGGAGTTCACCCGCTCAAGAAGGACGGTGCGGTGCTGGTGGGCGCTTCTGCCGACCAGCTGGCTGCGCAGCAGATCGGCAACCGCACGCGTCTGCGTTCGCTGGTCGTGGGCGCCGAGGGCAGCAACACTTCCGGCCAGTGCGACTCGGGTTACGCCTGCGCCTACTCGAGCCAGTTGTCCTGGGCCGGACCTTCAACGCCGGCGGGCAAGGAGCACCGGCCGATGCGTGTGTATGAGCGTTTGTTTCTCGACGAGGAGGATCCCGCTTTCCTCGAAACCATGGCCGAGCGTCGTGCGCGTCGCCGCAGCGTGCTGGACTTCGTGCGCGGCGAAGCCAGACGCCTCGAACAGCGTCTCGGTCAGGCCGATCGGCAGAAGCTCGAGGAGTATCAGGACGGCATCCGGGAACTCGAGCGTCGGCTGGAGCGCATGCAGCAGGGCGAACAGCAAGCGCGCGCGCTGCCTGCGCCGCCCAAGGATGCGGAGAAGAACTATCCCGAGCTGGTGCGGGCGCACTACGACCTGATCGCCATGGCTCTGGCCACCGATTCCACGCGCATTGCCACCTTCCTGCTCGCGAATGAAGGCTCCAACCGCGGCTATCCGCACCTTGGGATCCCCGAAGGCCACCATGAGCTCTCGCACCACGGCAAGGATCCCCACAAGCTGACCCAGTGGGAAAAGATCGGCGCATGGCATGTGGATGCGTTCGCGGCCTTCCTGAAGCGTCTGACCGAGCTGCGCGAGGGCGAGAGCAGCGTGCTGGACAGCACGATGGTCCTGTTCGGCAGCGCGATCGGCGACGGCAACCGCCACAACCACGACCAGCTGCCGATTCTGCTGGCGGGCGCGGTGCGCGGCGGTCGCGAAGTCGAGTTTGCGCAGGAGACCTCACTCAACCGGCTGCACCTTGCGATGACCGCCTACACGGGGGCATCACTGCCCCGTCTGGGCGATGCGGACCTGCCGCTCGATCTGGCCTAGACCCGCACGCTGGCGGGGAACCAGGCCGTGAACTTCGCCGGCGGAATCGGTGTGTCCATCCAGGACTGATCGGGCGGCGGAAGACGCAGCACTTCGCGCGTGGTCAACAGCGCGGCCATGCGCTCGCTGGAGATCGTGCCGCGCTTGGTGTTCCAGCGCACTTCGCGGGCTTTTTCGATCGCGCGCGCAATCTCCAGCGTCATGCGGCAGTCGCCCTGCACATATTCGATCACCTGCTGAAAATTACCCTTGGCCCACTGCTCCGGAGCGTCGGCGCCGCTCATGGACTTCTTCAGGCCCAGACCCATGCCTCCGGCCACGGCCTGCAACCCGATCGGGAAGCCTCTGCGGTAGAAGAACTGCAGCATCGGATCATAGGAGTCCAGCGCCACCTCCGCGGCGAGCTGCAGGTCTCCGGCCGCGTGGCCGATCATCTTCAGGTCAAAACTGACTCCGTTCCAAGCCACGATGCGCGCCCCGCTGCGCTGCTGCTCGCGCAGCCATTTCAGGAAAGCGGCTGCGTCCGCCTGGGTCAGCCGGGGTGCAGGCCTGCCGTCCTGCACGGAGTGGACGACCCTTGCACCGCCGTCATCGCCGACGGCCGCGACCACCGAGATGTCGAGCGGGCCGAAAGAGTCCAGATCCGCCCCTTCGGGCAGCAGATTGGCTGTTTCAATGTCAAAGGCCAGCCAAGGTGCGCTCATCGCACTCGCTCGAGCTTGGTCACGCGGCCCAGATAGTTCCAGTCGAGCACGTACAGGTTGCCCTTGCTGTCCCACTTGGCGAAGTGCGGTGCCGTGAAGCAGCCATCCTGCCACTGCTCGCGCGGCACGCCGTTCTGCGCGCGCAGCCCCTCGTTGGGGTTGTCGCCGATGTGGGTGAACACCTCGTTCTTCGCGTTGAGGATGGTCACGCGGCCCGCAAGGTCGGCCACCAGCGCGAACTCACCCTGCACATCCACGCTGCAGGGGCGGCGGAAGCCCTCGATCACGCCCAGATGCCGACCTTCGAAGTCAAAACGCTGCAGCCGGTGATTCTCGCGGTCCGCGACCAGCAGCGTCGGCGGATCCGTGCGTGTATCGACGGCAATGCCGTGCGGGGTCTGGAACTTGCCGGGCTCGTTGCCAGGTCCACCGAAGCTGCCGAGATATTTGCGCTCCGCATCGAAGCGGTGCACGAATCCCTTGCCGTAACCATCAGCGACGAACAACTCGCCCTTGGGGCCGATCGCGATGCCAGTCGGGTGGTAGCCAGCACCACCTTCGTACTTGCTCGACTCCACAGGGCAGGGCAGTGCCCACACGAGCTCGCCATCGAGCTTGCGCTTTTGCAATTCGCCTTTGCCGGTGTGGACGAGATAGAGAAACTCCGCGTCGCCTTCCTTGCGAATCACCATGCCGTGGACGCCGCCGGCGAGTTCGGGGCCGAAGGAACGCAGGTACTTGCCCTTCTCGTCGTACACCATCACGGCGCGCTCCGTGTCGGTGTTGAAGTATAGGTTGCCCTTCGCGTCAAAGGCGATGCCACCGTGGGTATTGCCCAGTTCCTTGCCGCCCGGCTGTTCCAACCAGCCGGCAACCCAGCGGTACTGGTGCGCTCCGGTACCCAGGGTTGCCGCCGCGGGAGCTGACGGGGCCTTTTCCTGTGACGGGGGCGAGTAGGAGAGCAGTGTCAGCAGCAGTGCGGTGAGCATGGCGATGAATGATAGCATTCGAGCGCATGCAACGGATGCTCCTCCTGCTGCTATGGGTCCTGCTGGCCCTTTCGCTCTACGCTCAGACCCCGGCGTTCAAAGCGGCTCGCGACCTTGAGGGCTTCGAAGGCGTGGAGCTCTCCGAGCATCGCGATGTCTACGACCTCACGAGCTTTCGAGAACTCGACGGAAAGCCGCTCACGGCCGAGGAGCTTGAAGCGCAGCGCAAGCGCTGGAAAGCGGAGTGGGAGTGCGGCAACGCCCATGTCGCCAAGCTCGAATCCGACCCCGCGGAGTTGTGGTCTTGGAATCTGCGTCGCCGCCTGCTTCGACACCGCTATTTCTCGAAGATCTCCTGGACGCTGGAACGGCCCGCGCCCGGCTTCGTGCTGGTCGTGCAGCGCCCGGCCAAGGACGATCCGAAGTACATCGAGCGCCTCGCGGCCTTGTACATTCCCTCGGCAACCAAGACCTTCGCGCAATTCGAGAAGGAGATCCTGACTCCCACGGGCCTGCAGCGCCGCAGCAGTCATGAACTCACCGCCATCGCGGTGCTCGCCAGCCAGGGCGATCTCGACAACTTCCGCAAGTTCGTCAACGATCCCACGGGGTACACATCGGCGACCGCCTACGACTATGAGTTGCAGTTGACCGTCGCCTGCCAGGACCCATTCACGGAAGTCAGCCCGGGCGTGCAGCAGGCCGCAATGAACTACCAGCTGATCAAGGCGCTGCAGCATGCCTATCTCGCGGTTCCCGGCAATCGACCCGCCTCGATCGGGCTCTACGAAGGTCTCGCGATGTACTACGGCAGCCTGCGGGATGACAAGGCCACGCCGAAAGCAGAGAGCGCCGGTTGGCTGCTCGATGCGGTCAATGCTGCGGAGACTCGCGAGTTGCTCTTGCTGCCGCTCGATCAGTGGCTGCAGATCTCCTCCTGGCAGGATTATGCAGGTCAGGTGGCCAAGCGTGCGGAAGCAGCGCAGCAGCCCGTGCCGGAAGGCAATCAGATCGGACGCGCCTACGTGGCCCAGTGCGAAAGGTGGCCCCATTTTCTGATGCAGGCTGCCGATGGCCGCTATCGTCTGCCCTTCCTGACCTTCGCCGGCTCGGCCTTGCGCGGCAAGGGCAAGGCTGCCGATCTGCAGTCGGCCTTTCCGGGCATGGATCTGCGCGCCGTGTCACGCGAGTTTCTGCTCGCCATGTGCACGGAGGCCGCGAAGCGCAACCCGAAGACCAAGTTCGATCCCAAGGCCATCGAGTCCATGTTTTCGGCAGCCGTGAACATCGATGCCGGGCCCATCGTCGTGGGTCCGCAGGTCGAGGAGCAGGTGGCGGAATTCGCTCCGCAGGCCTTGGCTCCCGATGCCGGGGATGTACAGGCCGTGCATGCGCTGGCTCTGTCGCGCGCCAGAGAGGGTGACTTCGCCGGTGCGCTCGACGAATTGCGCGGTGCGCTTGCCGGCGCGGTTTCGCCAGCCAAGGAGCGCATCGAACGTGAGTTGATGAGGCTAGAGCAGCTCAATGAGCTGCGCAACGGCTGGCTGCGCGCGCAGATCGCGGCCAAGGGGCGCATCAAGGTCGCCGTGCGGGGCAGGGAATTCTCCGCGCCCGTCGTCGCCCTCGACAATGGTCTTGTCCGACTCGGTGAAAACGGCGGGGGCGTGGGTAGCGTCGCGCTCCGCGAAGTCGTGTGGCAGGAAGCCGTCAAGGCTGCTACGAAAACCGAGCATCAAGGCAGTGCGCGGCCGTGGACGCGCGCCTTCGGATTGCTGCTGGCGGGGGATGAACGCTGGGAAAAGCAGCTCAAGAGCCGCGATGCGGAAGTCGAGGCACTCGCAAAGGACGCGCCGAGCTACGCGGCACTGAAAGCAACCAGCGAGGTGGCACGCAGCCTGTATCTGCTCAGCCGCAATCCGATTCCGCGCACGTCGGCGGAGATCGACCAACGGCTCGGCGAAGTGAAGCGCCTGCTGAACATCTACGGCACGGATCCCTTGCTGAAACGTCGCATCGACCTGCTGCGTCAGTACGCCACGGCCTGCATCGTGGAACGGATGCGCAGCCTTCCGATGGGTGCCGGCCTGCACGGAAAGCTCACCGATCTCGGCGACGGACGCGTGCGCATCGAGTACTCCTTCGACAGCGACCCTGAGGTCGCCGACTGGATCCAGGTGCCGCGTGAATCCATGCCGCTTCAGCCCGCAGCCAAGGTCCCGGCGGGATCCGTCAGGGCATCCAAGGGGGTGCTGACGGGCACGGGCGGCATGTACCTGCGCTTCGCGCGCACGTTTCAGGGAGATGTTTCCGTGCGGTATTCCTTCCATTTCAAGGAGCCCGATGGTGCCTACGGAACACCGCGGATGCTGTGGATCCTGGGGGAGACCCCGGACGGCAGCTACGTCGGCTGCGATCCGATGGGGGATATCTACGTGCGTTACAGCGATCCGGAAGACTCGCGCAGCCTGCGCCCTAAGCAGCGCGCGCAGCTGGATTGGAATCAGGACGCGGAGATTGGCATCGAACTCAAGTCCGGTGTTGTCACCACAAGCTTCGAAGACAAGCCGGTCGCGACGCTCGAGAATGCTCCCGTGAAGGGGGGCAGCATGGCCTTGTTCACGGAGATGGACCTGACCTTCTCGATCAGCAGGATCGTCCTCGAGGGACGCCTGGATGCCCGGCAGGATGCCAGCCAGCGCAATGCTCTGATCGCCGATGAGCTCAGGAAGCTGGGATTCCCCTGAACGCCGCATGCGTGCTTCAATGGCATGCATGAGCGTTCACCTCTTCACCACTCTCGATACCAAGGGTCAGGAGGCGCAGTTCCTGCGCAACGCGCTGCAGTCTCTCGGCGTGGCGGTGACGCTCGTCGACACCGGGTGCCTCGGTGAGCCTGCCGTGACCGCCGATGTTTCGCGTGAATCGGTGTTCGAGGCCGCCGGCACCACGTTGGCCGCGATGCGCGCGCGCAATGACCGCGGCGAAGCCGTCAGCGCCGCCGCACGCGGCGCAGAGGCGATCGCGTGCGCGGCGCATGCGCAGGGTCGGCTGCACGGCGTGCTGGGCCTGGGCGGCGGGGCCGGAACCACGATCGGCACGGCGGCGATGCGTTGCCTGCCGATCGGTGTGCCCAAGATGATGGTCAGCACGCTGGCCTCCGGGCAGGTCAACCACTTCGTCGGCAGCAGTGACATCCTGATGCTCAACAGCATCGTCGATATCAGCGGGATCAACCGGATCTCGCGCGTCGTGCTGACGCGTGCGGCTCAGGCCATGGCCGGAATGGCGCTCGGTGCGACACCCGCCGTTTCAGCTAACGATAAACCGCTGGTCGCCGCCAGCATGTTCGGTGTCACGACACCGTGCGTGGAGGCGGCGCGCGCCGTGCTGGAGGCGGCCGGTTGCGAGGTGCTGGTGTTCCACGCCACCGGGAGCGGCGGTCGCACGCTGGAGTCGCTTGCGGCCAGCGGGATGCTGGCCGGTGTGCTCGACATCACCACCACCGAGCTCGCCGATGAGCTCGTGGGCGGATTTCTCAGCGCCGGGCCGGAGCGGCTCACGGCGGCGGGCAAGCGCGGCATTCCGCAGGTTGTCAGCGCGGGCGCGCTCGATATGGTCAACTTCCACGGCATCGACACCGTGCCCGAAGCCTTCCGCGACCGCACGCTCTACCGACACAATGCAAATGTCACGCTGATGCGAACCACTGCGGCGGAATGCGCCGAACTGGGCCGCATCATCGGTCGCAAGCTTGCGGCGGCACAGGGACCGACCCGCTTCCTGTTCCCGACGAAGGGTGTTTCCGGCATCGACCGCGCAGGTCAGCCCTTCGATGATCCGGCCGCGCGCGCGGCCCTGCTGGCGGGTCTGAAGGAAACGCATGGCACCGTTCCGCTCGAGGTGCGTGAGGAGCACATCAATGACGTCGGTTTTGCACAAGCGGCGGCTCGCGAGCTGCTGCGGATGATGGGTCGCGGCTGAGAGAGCCTAGTTGTTGAGCGCGTCAGCCGCGCGGGACGATGCGCGTGCCGAGCAGACGGTCCACGAGGGTGGCATGGGGCCAGGCGATGCTGCTGAGCAGGAAGGTCGCGTAGATTCCCAGCGCGGTCAGCGCCAGTACCATCGTGCCGCCATCCTCGAGCCCGGCCCAGATGCCCAGCAGGGTGATCGCAGGCAACACGAACAGCAGGGTTCGCAGTCCGCAGAGCAGCGCTCCGGCGCGCATTCCGCGCCGTGTGCGCAGCAGCATGCCGAACATGCGGAACAGCAGACCGCCGCGCGTCAGCATGGAAAGCGGGACGAACAGCAGAACGATTGACAACGCGCCTCCGAGAGCCGTGACGATGCGGTCACTGTTGGGATCCAGCAGCGGCTCTGCCTTGTCTGCCGTCATCACCATTGCCAGGACAAGAGCCAAGGTGATGAATCCGATGCCCATGGAGGTCAGCAAGGCCTGGAATCCACGCTGCCGGCGCGTCACAGAAAGCGGCCCCTGAGTCATCGGGGCGAGCGCTGCTGCCGCTGCGGCAACGTTGTCATAGCCGTGCTTCAAGCCAAGGATGCGCTGCAGCACTTCATCCCCTGAACCGGGCATATCGCGGGGCAGCACATGCTGTTCGCCGATCAACAGGCGTGCAGCATGTCCGAGCAGTTGCACCGCACTCATGCGCCGTGCCTCGCCTTCCAGAATGGCAAACGACAGCAGCTTCAGGCGTCCGTGACGATCGACCCAGAGCTGACCAAGCTGGTACTCCCCGGCCTCCTCACCGGAAAGTGCATCCGCGAGTTCCAGCAACAGCCGCAGGAGGACCTCCCAGGCGAGCTCCCCCTGAGCCGCGCGCCAGTTCACCAACGTGTCGCCGCCGGGTGCTTCGAGCACCTGACACTGCAGGCCCTCGGCCTCGAAGGCGCCCAGCCAGTGCAGGCGCGAGTGGTTGGCCTGAGTGTCGAACCGAATCGGCTGCTGCGCGCCCAGAATCCAGACCTTGCGTGTCAGCAGCGCATCCTCCGCGCTGTAGAGCTCGCCATGGCTTGTGGTCGCGATGTGGGCTTCGAGCCTGTGCAGCCCAAGGATGCTCGTTTCGGCGTTCACAGGCCTCGACGTGCGCTCCACATCGTTCAGCTGCTTGGTGAAGCGGGGGAAAGGCAGGGTTGTCTGCGTCGTGCGCGTTCGGCTGGCCCACTCATGCAGGTACATCCATCCGTTGTTGCGTCGACCTGGGATGATCAGCAGCATCTGCAGGGGGATCACTACGATGCCCGTGATCTGGTCATCGTAATTCCAGAACAGATAGGGCAGGGCGCTGGGAACCATGAAGATGGCGGTGCGCAGCATCGTTCGATTCCAGACCGGGACGCCGTTCTCGGTATCGTGAACGCGCAGGCCAAGAACCCACTTGCCGAGACTCATCCCCAGCCACCCCTCCAGAATGGAGAAGTACAAGAACATCGTCGGGAAGCCCGCAATCAGGCTGTAAAGCTGCAATTCCTCCTTCGTCGTCCCTGTACTGGCGACAAGGACGGCAACCAGCGCTCCGATGACGAGCGTGTTGAAAAGCGCGAGCACGGCCGTGTCGACAAGGTAGGCGGCGAGCCTGCGTGCCGGGTGTGCCGGCAGGGCGAACTGAGCGAAGGGATGCAGTGCTTCGTGCAGTTCCTGCAGGGTCTGATGCCGCTTGGCGGGGTCCTTCTCCATCGCGCGGGCGATGATCTTCGCCAAGGGGCCCGGAACCTCCTTGCGTAGGCTGCGGATGTCATCCGCTGGTTCGGAAAGGATGCGCGCGAAAACTTCCTGCACATTGCTGCCCTGCCAGCCCGGTCGACCGGTCAGAAGCGCATAGAGGGTCGCAGCTGCGGAGTACAGATCGCTGCGTTCATCGACTGCGCGGCCGCGGATCTGCTCCGGTGAGGCATACAGTGGCGAGCCGATGAATTGCCCCGGATCGGTGAGATGCACCTGGGTTTCGATCGAGCGCGAAAGCCCGAAGTCACCGACCTTGATCCTGCCGTCGGCGCCAAGGAAGCAGTTCGACGGCTTCACATCGCGGTGCAGCACATTGGCACGGTGCGCAGCCTCGAGGCCCTCCAGAAGTTCGATCGTCCAGCGTACCGCCTGTGCGACGGGGATCCTCTCGCCGCCCTGGATGACGTGCTCGAGCGTCTGACCTTCAACCAGCTCCATGGCGATGGCCGGTGATTGCTCCACCGAATGCGCCCCATAGACGAAGACACAGCGCGGATCCGAGATCGACGCCGCCAGAATTGCCTCGCGGTGGAAGCGGTCGAAAGCCGTCTCCTTGTCCTGCATCGAATAGGGCAGGACCTTGAGAGCGACGACTCTGTTGGTCGAGAGTTCGCGGGCGCGATAGACGATGCCCATGCCGCCGCGACCAAGCTCCTCGATCAGCTCGAATCCGTCCGCGACACGCGGAAGCTCTCTGGGAACTATGCGGCTGGATTCCACGGCCTGCGCAGTCTAGCGCGGACGGGCGATGGTTGCACCGTCACGCTTGCGATATCATGGCCTGACGATGAACAACCAGAATGCCTCGCGTGAGATTCCGTTCAAGGCTCTGTCCGGCTATCTGATGCTGCTGCCTTGGTTTCTCTCGCTGGGCCTCGCGGTGCTGCTGTTCGCCGCCGCCTCCGGTCACGGCGTCAGCAAGGATGAACAACTCGCCGCAGTGTTGACGGGTTTCGTGCTGCTGGTGTGCTTCGTGCTGCTCTCGATCGGTTTCTTCATCGTCGAGCCCAACATGGGGCGCGCGCTGATCCTGTTCGGCCGCTATCGCGGAACGGTGCGCAGCTCCGGCTTCTGGTGGACCAACCCCTTCACCGTCAAACGCCGGATCTCGCTGCGCGCGCACAACCTCAACGGCAAGACGCTGAAGGTCAACGATCTGCTCGGCAACCCGATCGAAATTGCCGCCGTCGTGGTGTGGCAGATCCGCGATACGGCGCAGGCATTGTTCGATGTGGAGCAGTTCGAGCACTTCGTCGAGGTGCAGGGTGAGGCTGCGGTTCGCTGCGTGGCCGCAAAGCATCCTTACGATGACGGTCAGGCCTCTGAGGTCAGCACGACACTCCGGGGCAGTGCCGATGCCGTGGCAGAGGAACTGGCGGTGGAGCTGCGCCAGCGTCTCGCCATCGCCGGCATCGAAGTGCAGGAAGCGCGGCTGTCGCACCTTGCCTATGCTCCGGAGATCGCAGCGGCGATGCTGCAGCGACAGCAGGCGGGAGCGATCATCGCTGCGCGCGCCAAGATCGTCGAAGGCGCGGTGTCGATGGTTGAAATGGCGCTGGCGGATCTCTCGAAGAAGAACATCGTGCACCTAGACGATGAGCGCAAGGCCGCCCTGGTCGGCAATCTGCTGGTGGTGCTGTGCGGACAGCAGGCTCCCTCGCCGGTGGTGAACGCCGGCAGCCCCCACAGCTGAACGCAGCCCGACATGGGGGGCGGGGAAGAAGCGCGAAGGTCGCGCTTACCAGTAGCGCTCGAGGCGGATCCCGCCCAGACCGCCGCCTTCCTTGCCCGCTGCGCTGTCGACGCGGAAACCGCGCGCTTCGAGCAGCGCGCGCACCTCGACGATCATGTCGGGGTTTCCGCACAGCAGGGCGTGCGTCCGCGACGGATCGAGTTCGATTCCGAACTTGCGGCACAGGGCTTCATCCGCGAGCACGCTCTGTACGCGGCCGCGCAGTCCGGGCCACTCCTCGCGCGAGACCACCGGGATGTACGTGGTGGCGAATTCCAGCTTGCGGCGATGCTCCAGTTCGTCGCGGTAGCACAGGTCCGCGCATTCGCGCACGCCGTGCAGGATCACGAAGCGCCGCGCGCTGCCCGTGCGGCGTGCTTCCCGAAGCATCGAAACAAAGGGCGCCAGACCCGTGCCCGTGGAGATGCACAGCAGCGTCTTGTCCGCCGGGATGCCTTCCAGCGTGAAATGGCCCATCGGCTTCTCGTCGATCCACAGCTTGCCGCCGACGGCCAGCTTCCACAGCTCCGGCGTCAGCTTGCCGCCCTGCACCAGCGCCACGCACAGCTCGTACTCGCCCGCTGCTCCGGGGTCGGAGGCGATCGAGTAGGAGCGCTTGAGGACGCGCACGCGCGGCGGACTGGTTCCATCGCGTGAGGGCAGCTCCATCGGCAGTCCGATCTGCACGAACTGTCCCGGCACGAAGGGTGCCGGCGGCTGGGCATCGGGCCGGATGCGCAGCAGCGCAACGCGCGGAGACAGGTCGATGCGGTGGACGAGGGTCGCGTTCACGTCGACCATCATGGTCGAGCGTGGCATCGTGTACAACAATCAGGACATGGGCCTGACTCCGCTGCCGATCGATGGCGTCCTGCCGCAGCTGCTCGCGCAGCTGCGGCAGCGTGAGGCCGTCGTCCTGCGTGCGCCGACGGGCGCCGGCAAGACCACGCGGGTTCCGCCGGCGATCCTGAGGGCGGGCCTGGCGGGAGACAAGCAGATCGTGATGCTCGAGCCCCGGCGCATCGCCGCACGCGCGGCCGCGCGGCGCATGGCGGAGGAAATGGGCGTCGAGCTGGGCGCCGAGGTCGGTTATCAAGTGCGATTCGAGCGTAAGGCCTCGCGCCGGACGCGCATTCTCGTGGTGACCGAGGGACTTCTGGTGCGGATGCTCCAGGACGACCCTTTTCTCGAGGATGTGGGCGTGGTCGTGTTTGATGAGTTCCACGAGCGCAGCCTGCATACCGACCTCGCTCTCGCCCTGACGCGTCGTGTGCAGGCCGATGCGCGCCCAGATCTCAAGCTGGTGGTGATGTCCGCCACGCTGGCAACGGAAGAGCTCTCGGCCTGGCTCGGGAACGCCCCGATCGTGGTGAGCGAGGGGCGGCTGTTCCCCGTCGACATCCAGTACAGCGAGACCGACAGCGAAGTGCCGCTGCCCGTGCAGGCGGCCGCCGGCGCGATGCGCGCGCTGCAGGCGACGCGCGGCGATGTGCTGGTTTTCCTGCCGGGCGTCGGCGAGATCATCCGCACTCATGAGGAGCTGGCTGCGCGCGCCGAGCGTGCCGGCGCGCAGATTCACGAGCTCTACGGCGATCTGGCACCTGCCGAACAGGACGCCGTGCTGCGACCGGGCCCGCGCCGCAAGATCGTGCTTTCGACGAACGTTGCGGAGACTTCGGTGACGATCGAGGGCGTGTCGGCCGTGGTTGACACGGGCCTTGCTCGCGTGCTGCGCTTCGATGTCGGCGTGGGGCTAGATCGTCTGGAGCTGGAGCGGATCTCACGCGCCTCCGCCGATCAGCGCGCCGGTCGCGCCGGCCGGACGCAGGCGGGTGTCTGCCTGCGGCTGTGGACCGAGCGCGCACAGCGCTCGCTTTCCGAGCAGGATGACCCGGAGCTGATGCGCGTCGATCTGTGCGCCAGCGTGCTGCAGCTGCTTTCGTTCGGCGAGCACGCCGTCTTCGGCTTTCCGTGGTTTCAGGCTCCGCAGCGCTCCAGTCTGGAGCGCGCGCTCCTGCTGCTGACCGGCATCGGCGCCGCGGAGTGGAAGCCGGGTGAGGAAACGGCCACGCTGACTGCGCTGGGTCGGGAACTGGCCCGCTTTCCGCTGCATCCGCGTCTAGCGCGCCTGCTGCACGAAGGTCAGCGAGGCGGCGTGCTGCGGGAAGCTGCGCTGGTCGGTGCTCTGCTGTCGGAACGCGACCCCTTCGCGCGTGGTCCGCGCGGTCCGCGCGGATTGCGCCATGCGCAGCATCATTCCGACTGCGATGTATGGGACCGCGTGCTGGCGCTGGAGGCCTGGGAGGCGCACGGTCGCTCAGGCAGCGAGCTGGGTGAGCTCAACAAGGGGGCGGCGAACTTCGTACTGCGCGCGCGCGATGGGCTCGTGCGCGATTGCATGCGCATCTTCGGTGAGGAAGACACCCAAGCCGCCTCGGACAGCGAAGCCGAGCACGCGCTGCGCATGGCCCTGCTGGCGGCCTATCCCGATCGCGTCGTCGCGCGTCGTTCGGGCGATCGCGAGCGCGGGGTCATGGTCGGTGGTCGCGGCGTGCGTCTGTCTCCGACGAGCGCGGTGCAGGATGGCGATCTGTACCTCGCGGTGGAGCTCGACGCAGGCCGGGCCGGCGAGCGCGCGGAGGCCGAAGTGCGCCTGGCGACGCGACTGGATCCCGCCTGGCTGGATCCCGCGCTGATGCACACGCGCGTCGAATCCGGCTTCGATCCGCGCACGGAGCGCGTCGGCGCGTGGAAGCGACGCTACTTCCTGGATCTGCTGCTGGAGGAGTCGCAGGCTGCGCTGACGGGCGAACTGGCGGCGAGTGCGCTTGCAGCGGCGGCGCGCCAGGATCCTGCGCGTGCGCTGCCGCTGACGGAATCCGATGTCGAGCAACTGATCGCGCGACTGCGCTGTCTGCGGGCATGGATCCCCCAGCTTGCCGTGCCGGAGATCACGGACTCGTGGATCCTGGAGGATCTGGAGAGCTACGCGGTCGGCAAGCGCTCGTTCGAGGATCTCAAGCGCGGCGATTTTGCGGGATATCTGCGCGGGCGTCTGGATTGGAAACTGCAACAGGCGCTCGATCGGGAGGCGCCCGCGCGGATCAGCGTGCCGACCGGCAGCGCGATCGCGCTGCAGTACGAGGCAGGCAAGGCACCCGTTCTGGCGGTGCGGATTCAGGAGGTCTTCGGTCTGGCTGAGACGCCACGCATCGCGGGCGGACGCGTGAAGGTCCTGATGCACCTGCTCGCGCCCAACTACCGGCCGCAGCAGGTGACGGACGATCTGGCGAGCTTCTGGAAGTCGGCGTACTTCGAGGTGCGCAAGGATCTGCGCGCGCGCTATCCCAAGCACTCCTGGCCCGAAGATCCGTGGAACGCACCGCCGGTGCGCAAGGGACGCAGCTCGAAGTAGGCGCGCCGCTCAGCCCATGCAGCGGTTGAACCAGCCGCCGATGTCGGCGAGCTCCTCTTCGCAGACGCTGTGCTGCATGGGATAGGTGTGCCATTCGACTTCACAGCCCAGCTGCGTCAACCGCTCGCGCAGATTCTGTCCGCGGCTGATCGGCACCATCGGATCCATCAGGCCGTGGGCCACGAAGCAGCGGATGCCGCGGTTCGCCGACTGCAGTTGAGCCTCCAGCGTGTCGCCGCAGACCAGATAGGTCGAGAGTGCGAGCACGCCGGCCAGCGGCTGCTCATGACGCAGGGCGACATGCACCGCCATGGCACCGCCCTGCGAGAAGCCCGCCAGGAAGATGCGCTGGGAAGGAATGCCGCGGCCGATCTCGCGCGCGATCAGTGCCCGGATGCGCAGCGCGGAAGCGGCGATGCCCTGTTCGTCATGCCGCGTACGCAGGTCACCGTCGCGGATGTCATACCAGGCGGGCATCACGAAGCCGTTGTTAATGCTGACAGGCATGCGCGGGGCGTGCGGAAACACGAAGCGCACGGCATGGCGCTGCTCGATGCCCAGATGCGGGGGAACGGGCGCGAAGTCATGGCCGTCCGCGCCCAAGCCATGCATCCAGATGACCGACCATTGAGCGGCCTTCTCAGGTTCCAGTTCGACGCAGGGCAGCAGGGTGGCGGAGCTCATGGAGCGCGAAGTGTGGCGCGCGGGAAGCCCTCTGTCCATGCAGCGGAGTCGGGAGAAGCGTTCGTGACAGTCTCACGGCCGCGGTTAGAATGAGCCGCTTCATGAACGGACCCGGAGACCAGCCGCAGGGGGACCTCCCGCCGCGCCGCAGCATCGGCTCGGACCTGCTGGGGGAATTTCCGATCCGCCTGCCGGAGCGCACCTTCGCGGTGTCCTGGATCCTCGGGATCAATCTGGCGGTGATGGCAGCGCTGGCTCTGCGCGGGGTGTCACTGCTCGATCCTTCGCTCGAAGATGTGCTGCGCAACGGCGGCAACCACGGGCCTTACGTGGCTCAGGGCGAGTGGTGGAGGCTGCTCACGAGCGCGTTCGTGCATGTCGGCCTGTTTCACCTCGCCTTCAACCTGTTCGCCATGCACTCGCTGAGAGTCGTGGAAGGCATCTACGGCAGCGGGGCTTTCCTGCTGATCTATTTGTGCTCCGCGATCGGAGCGTCGATCCTGAGCATCCTGTGGAGGCCCGATGCGGTTTCGGCGGGCGCCTCGGGAGCCGTATTCGGCATGGCGGGCGCGCTGATCGCTTTCTTCCAGGCACACAAGGACACGATCCCCGAGTCGCTGTTCCGCCCGGTGATGCGAAACATGCTGTTCCTGCTGGGGCTCAACGTGCTGTTCGGCCTGCTGGTTCCAGGCATCGACAATGCCGCGCACTTCGGCGGACTGGCCTGCGGGTATGTCGCCGCGCGACTCTGCGACCGGGATCCGGAAGACAGCCCGCAGCTCACGCCCCGCCGCGCACAGCGCATTCTGCCGCTGATCGGAGCGCTGTTTGTCGCCGCGGCGCTGATCCCCTGGCGCGCCAGCGGGGCGGAGGATATTCAGCATGCGCTGGCGCAGGATGCCGCGCTGCGTTCGCTGCGGCGCGGACAGTGGGATGAGTGCATTCAGAGCGCGACGCAGTCCCTTGAGAAGGACGGATCCAACGCGCTCCTCTTCGCGATCCGCGCCGAAGCGCATGTGCAGAAGCGCGAGTTCCAGGCCGCGCTCGCGGACCTCGACCGCGCACTGGCCATCGACAGTCAACTGTCGGACGCGCGCAAGGCGAGGATGTTCCTGCGCTGGCGCATGAATCGCACGCCGGAAGCCCTCGCCGATGCACAGGCGCTGGTGGAGCAGGGCGATCGCGACGGCAACTCACGCCAGGTGCGCGGCGAGCTGCTGCTGGCCCTCGGCGAGCATGCAAAGGCTGAAGAGGCCTTCCGCGAGCTCGCTCGCGGCGTTCAGGAGGAGCGCTCGCAGGCCGAGCTGTTCCTGTGGATCGCTTGCGGGCTGCAGGGCCGTCGTGCACCGGCGACCGAGCGCATTCGCGAATGGGTGCAGGGCCCGCGCTCGATCCAGGGCTCACCGCTCGAGGGCATGCTTGCGGCGCTCTACGCCGGCGAGGTCCCCGAATCCGAGTTGCTCGATGCCTTTGATCGCCGGGACACGGAGCGGGTCGAGCTGACGCGCCTGTTCTGGTTCCTCGGCGCGCGCCGCTGGGTGCTGGGCGACCGCGAGGGTGCCCGCCAGTACTTCGCGCGTGTCATCGAGCGCGGGACGAGCGAGGAAAGCACGTATCTCCTCGCGCGCGACGGATTGACCAAGCTCTGACTTCCCACTACTGTCTCGCCCCGCACATGGAGCACCTGCTGAAGGGACTGAACGAGGGGCAGCGTGCCGCCGTGCTCGCCACCGAAGGCCCGGTGCTTGTGCTCGCAGGTGCAGGGTCGGGAAAAACGCGCGTCATCACGCTGCGCACGGGGCATCTGCTGGAGCGTCGCGTCGCGCCCGAAAACATCCTGGCGATGACCTTCACCAAGAAGGCTGCAGGCGAGATGCGCGAGCGCATCGGTGCGCTCGTGGGCAAGGATCGCGCGGAGCTGCTGACGATCGGCACCTTCCACTCCTTCTGCGTCAAGCTGCTGCGCCACTACCACGAAGCGGCCGGATTGCCGCCCAACTTCACGATCTGCGATGCCTCCGACCAGCTGAGCGCGGCGCGCGGGGCGCTGCGTGAGCTGCGCATCGGCGATGCCACGCTGCAGCCGGCGGCGCTGCAGGCGCGGATCTCGCTGCTCAAGAACAAGCTGGCCACGCCGGAGAGCGTGCTGGCGGGTGCTGGCGATGACCGCGACGAGCTGATCGGTCGCGCCTGGGCCAAGTACCAGGAGCATCTCGACCGCGCGCGGCTGGTTGACTTCGACGATCTGCTTCTGATGGCCTGCAGGCTGCTCAAGAAGGACGAGCGCGTCCGTCAGGAGCTGGAGCGCATCTTCCGCTATGTGATGGTGGATGAATACCAGGACACCAACGGACCGCAGTACGAGATCGTGCGGGCCATCGCCGGGCGTCACCAGAATCTGTGCGTTGTGGGCGATGACGACCAATCGATCTATGGCTGGCGCGGCGCGGATGTCACCAAGATCCTCTCCTTTGAGAAGGACTTCCCCAAGGCCAAGGTCGTGCGGCTGGAAGTCAACTACCGCTCGACCGCGCCCATCCTGGAAGCCGCCAACCAGCTGATCGCGAACAATCCCAAGCGCCACGGCAAAGTGCTTCGCTCTGCGCAGGGCTCGGGCGAGCCGATTCGCTTCCTGCGCTCCGAGGATGAAGCCGGCGAGGCGGACTGGATTGCGCTCGACATCCTCGAGGGTGTGCGCAAGCGCATGTTCCATTACATGGACTGTGCGATCCTGTTCCGCTCCAACACCCAGCCGCGCGTCTTTGAGCAGAGCTTTCGCACGCGCAACGTGCCCTACGTCCTAATCGGAGGCATGAGCTTCTTCGATCGCAAGGAAGTGCGCGATGTGCTGGCGTATCTCAGGCTGGCGCAGAACCCGCTGGATGAGCCCTCGTTCCTGCGCGTGCTCAACTGTCCGCCGCGCGGCATCGGCAAGACCACCATCGAGAAGACGCTCGCCTTTGCCACCGAGCACGGCATCACCGTGCCGCAGGCCTTCGCACGCGCCAGCGAGATCGGGGGACTCCCGCAGGCTGCGGTGGAGTCCGTGCACATCCTGCGCGACAAGCTGGCACGCTTCGGCAAGCAGGACCCGGGTCGTACGCTGGTGCACTGGATCCGTGAGCTGCTGGAGGCCGTCGACTATCGCTCCGAGGTCGACCGCGCATATCCCGATCCGAAGATGCGCGAAGACCGCTGGAATGCCGTGACCCAGGTGCTCGACATGGCCGAGAACCATGTGCGCCGGGGCAAGCAGCCCGGGCTGGCCTCGTTCCTCGAGGACCTGTCGCTTTCCGCCGAGGATGAGCGCGACGAGGGCGAGGGCCAGAAGAAGAACGCCGTGACTCTGATGACGGTGCACTCCTCCAAGGGCCTCGAGTTCCCGCGGGTCTATCTGGCGGGCGTAGAGGAGGGCATTCTGCCGCACCTGCGCTCCGTCGCCGAAGACACGGTCGAGGAAGAGCGCCGCCTGATGTATGTGGCCATCACGCGCGCGCAGAAGCACCTCACCGTCACCTGGACCAAGTCACGCTCGAAGTACGGTACGCGCATCGAGAGCATGCCTTCGCGTTTCGTGTTCGAGATGCGTGGCGAGAAGCCTCCCAAGGGATGGCGCGCCGCCGGCATCGACGAGAAGGATGCCGAGCGCACGGAGCGCAGCGAAAAGGCCAAGGAGCGGAAGGCCAAGAACGAATCCAAGGCCGCTGCGAAGGCCACGACGCGCAAGCGCAAGCAGCGCCCTGCTGCCAGCTGAGCCGACGGCGATCTAGCCCTGCTTGTCGTCGCCACCCTTGCGGCGCGAAGTTCGCAGGTGCGCTGCGCGCGCCCGCAGCTGTCCGCAGCCGCCATCGACATCCTGTCCCGCCGAACGCCGCAGCTTGGTGAGGATGCCGCGCGAGTGCAGATACCGCGCCATCTCCCGTGCGCGCTCCAGGCCCGGGCGCCGCCACGGCATGCCCTCGACGCTGTTGTAGGGGATGAAGTTCATGACGGCATACTGCCCGCGCAGCAGCCGTTCGAGCGCCTCAAGCTCGTCGTCGCCGTCGTTGATGCCTTCGAGCAGGGTGTACTGGTACTGAATCGGATAACCGACTGTGCGTGAGTATTCCTGCGCGAGCGCCACCAGCTCCTCAGGCGCGATGCGCGGCGCTCTCGGCAGCAGCTCTTCGCGCAGCTGCGCCTTGGTGGTGTGCAGGGAAATCGCCAGCGCGGGTTTGACCGGTCCCTGCGGCAGGCGTTCGAAGACGCGCCGATCGCCCACGGTCGAGAAGACGAGGTTCTTGTGACCCAGTCCGCCCTCGGTGCCCAGCAGCGTGATCGCTGACATCACCTCATCGAGATTGTGGGCGGGTTCGCCCATTCCCATGAACACCACGCGGCGAACCCTGCGCATGCGGCGCGCCAAGGCGACCTGCGCCACGATCTCCATGTCTGTCAGCTGTCGGATCAGGCCCGACTTGCCGGTCATGCAGAACACGCAACCGACCGCACAACCCACCTGGGTCGAGACGCACACGCCATCGCGCAGGAGCAGCACGCTCTCGACTTCCTGACCATCCGCCAGCCGCACCAGCAGGCGCGCCGAGCCGTCTTCGCCGGGATGCTCGGAAATCACGCTGGCTGCGCGGTTGAGTTCGGCCTGCAGCGCAGGCAGCTCGTCGCGCAGCGCGCCGGGAAAGCGCGCGTGGCCGCGCTCTGCGCTCTCATCGGGTGTTTTTCCGCGCACAAACGCTTCTACGAACAGGCGCTCCTGCTGGGTCTTGGCCCCCAGAGCCCGTAGTCGTTCCCGAAGCGCGGAGATGTGCACGCCTCGATTCTATCCGTTGGTCGCGCGGCCGACCCAGAGGCCGAGCGCGCCGCTGATCCAGGCCCCGACCATGGTTCCGGCCACATAGAGTGCAGCACTGAGGCGCAGACCGCTGTTCCAGAGCGCCAAGGTCTCGTGGTTGAAAGCCGAGTAGGTCGTGAAGCCGCCGAGCACTCCCGTCACGAGCAGGAGTTTCAGTTCCGGCGTGCTTGCGACGCGCGCTGTCGGGCTGGCAAGCAGCCATCCGATGGCGAACGAGCCGATCAGATTGACCACCAGCGTGCCCCAGGGAAACGCATCGGGCAGCATCCGGACCACCAGGAAACGCGCCACGGCTCCCAACGCTCCCCCCAGAGCCACGAGCGCGATCATCTTCATCCGTGCGCCTTCATCCGTGCACCTTCATCAGTGAGTCAGCGCAACGCTGGTGCCTTCGAGCGCCAGATGGAACACGCGATCGATGTCGGGCTGCAGCATGCGCACGCAGCCGTGCGAGGCGGGCTTCTGGATCCAGTTGGCGCTGGGCTCGCCGGTGTAGCCGTGGAAGCCGATCCCGCTCTTGCCGATGCCATCCGAGGACAGCGCGATCCAGTAGCCGCCGAGGATGTTCTCGGGATCTCCGGCGGGAATGACCTTCCTGGTCTCGGGGTGCGTCCAGACCGGGTTCAGCACGCGCTTCTCGATTCTTGTGGCACCAGCCGGCGTGGGGGACTTCTCCGCGCCGAGCCCCACAGGCATCGTCGCCATGAGGAGCTCGCCGCCGCCCGGAGCCTTGCGCCAGACGAACATGCGGAAGAGATCGCGGCGCACTTCGATGCGCAGACTGCGGTCTGACAGGTCAATCAGCTTGAGCTTCTGACCGACACGCAGCTTGCGCTCGTCGAAGCCGGCGTTGAGGTAGCCCAGCATTCCCGCGCCGATGCGGTGCGCAGCGGCGATCTTCGAGGGCAAATCACCCTTCTGGACGACATGAGTAACGATGCCCAGTTGCTCCGCGCCGGGGATGGCTTCGGGACTGAAGTACGCGCGGCGGCACCAGGGTTCCAGCGTGTCCGCCAGCAGCACCGCGCGACGCGGGTCGCTCTCCAGCAGTTTTGTGAGTTCTCCGCTGCCCTGCCGGACCAGCGCCGGGATCGCGGCCTTGTCGCGCGCGGCCTCGTCAAAGCGCTGCTGAAGGCTTTGCGCGGAAGCAGCGAGTGTGAGGAACGGCACGCAGACCAGAAGCAGCAAGGCACGCAGCATGGGGCTGCGAGCCTAGAGGCCTCAGGCGTCCGATTCCAGCGGCCGAAAGCGGTGAATCGGTCCCGTGAAGGTGCCCCGGCCGGTGTCGACGATCAATTCGCCATCGCTCACGGTGACATGCCAGCGATTGTTGCGATCGAGCGTGGCCGCCAGTCGCGCCACCAGCTCCGGCTCAGGCACCACCGCCTCGATTTCCCCGGCCCTGTGGATGCGCATGCCCGCCCAGTTCTTCTCCAGCGCCTGCGGACTGCGATGAGGGAAGACCAGCACGCGGTCGGAGGCCTTCGAGGCCTTGTGGATGCGCTCCCCGGTCGGCAAGCCGATCTCCACCCACAGGCGGATGCGGCCGTGCGGGTCGCGCACGGACAACGCCGGCTCCTCGGCCTGGCACAGTTCCGGTGCGATCACCAGTTCCAGCTCCCAGCACAGGCACCAGGCCAGCACGCGCGTCACGAGGTAGTCATCCGACTCGCTCTTGTGCTGCGCGAGCCGCAGCTCGAGCGATTCGTAGACGCCGCGGTCGGCATCGGCGAGCTCGAGCTCGAACTTGCGCAGCAACGAGCCTTGTGACATCGCGCATCAGCCCTGCAGCAGGCGCAGCAGGGCTTCATCACCCTTCTCGCGCGCCAGATCGAGCGGTGTCTGCTCGAAATCGTTTTCCTGAACCGGATTTGCGCCTGCGGTCAGCAGCACACGCGTCATGGCGTGATCGCCGTTGTTGACGGCCGCATGCAGCGCAGTCCAGCCGCCGTGCTGCGCAGCATGGACATTCACACCGCGCGCCAGCAGCAGCTCCATGATCTCCATGCTGCGGCTGGCGGCCGCGGAGTGAATGGCGCGCAGCTCCATGCCGTTGCGTGAAACCGCCTCCGGATCGGCGCCGCGCTCCAGCAGCAACACCGCCGTGTCCTTGGAGGCGAAGAAGCAGGCCAGCTGCAGCGGCGTGAAGCCATCGCCCTGAAAGGACTCCGCAGCCGCCGCATCCGCATCCAGCAGCGGCCGCAGGCGACGAACATCGCCCAGAGCGGCGGCCGTGCAGACATCGATCGTCGGCGCGAGCCCCATCAGCGTGTCGAGCGCATCGCCATTGTGGCGATACATGGCACGCAGGACCATCGAGACGCCCTGTTCGTCGCGCGCACTCGCCAGTTCCGGCTGCTCCTGCAGCAGCTCCTTGAGCCGTGTCGTGTTGCCCTGCTCGATCGCCTGCAACACGTCGTAATGGTGAGACATGCTCGTCAGATGTGGGGACGCGTGAGGTTCTTCTGTCCGCCGGGGATGGCCACGACGTTGTCTTCGATGCGGATGCCGCCATGCGAGGCAAGTCGGTCCACCAGCTTCCAGTCGATCATGCTGGTCTGCGATCCGCTGCGGAACGGCCGCAGCAGCATCTCGATGAAGTAAACGCCGGGTTCGATCGTGAAGACCTGATTGGCTTCGATCGTGCGCGTCGTGCGCAGGTAGGGGAAGGACTTCGGCGGCGGCATCACGCCGCCCTCGGGAGCCGCCTGGCGGCCGCCGACGTCGTGCACCTGAACGCCGAGGAAGTGACCGATGCCGTGCGGGAAGAACGGGCCGGTCAGGCCCTCGGCCACAGCCTGAGCGCCGCCGACCTTGAGGATGCCGTGCTTGTGCAGCAGGTCCGCGATCTTGACGTGCGCCGCCTCATGGATGGCCAGATAGGGCAGCCCCGGCCGCACCATCTCGCACAGCTCGCGCTGCAGCTGGTCCATGCCGTGCAGCAAGTCCTGGAACAGAGTGTCTGCGCTGCGCGAGGTCCACGTGCGCGTGATGTCGCTGCCGTAACCGTTGTGCTTGGCGCCGCAGTCGATCAGCAGCACCTTGCCGTTGCGCTGCGTGCGCTTGCCGCAGTAGTGCAGGATCGCGCCGCGGTCATCGAGCGCCACGATCGTTTCGTAGGGCAGCTCGCGATCCGTGCAGCCCACCGCCTCCACGAAGGCATGGTGGATCTCCAGTTCCGAGCCGCCCTCAAGGAAGCACTGCCGCGCCGCGGCGTGACCGCGCGCGCCCGAGATCGTGGCCTGCTCAAGGCACGCGATCTCGTACTCGGTCTTGTAGGCGCGGTCCCAGTCGAGACGCTTGACCAGCGCATCGGGATTGCACTGCTCTGCGGCGATGCCGCTGCCTGCGGGGTCGTCCCCGATGTAGGCGGTGCGGCCCGACTTCTGGATCAGCTTCCAGGCCTTGCCCAGATCCGCCACCTCATGGAACTCGAAGGCCTCCAGCCAGAACGGATTGCCCAGCGGTGCCTGCTCGTACCAGTAGTCCTCGGGCCGCACGCGCACCAGCAGCGGGCGCTCGCCGGGCCGGATGTGCAGCAGGTGATGCGGCCCGTCCAGAGGCACCCAGTGCGTGAAGTGCGGCGTCGTGCGGAAGGGAGCGTCCTGATCGTCCGCGAAGTAGGTGAAGGGCATGCCTGCCTGAATCACCATCCCGTCGAAGCCGGCAGCGGCGAGCGCCGCCTCGGCAGCGTGCTGCCGGGCGGCGATGTGGGACTTGTAGAGCGTCGCGGACGACATGGGATCACTTCACTCCGTGCATCAGCTTGTTGACCAGCGGGGAGAGCAGCGCCAAGGCGCCGCCCACGATCATGGTCATCCACACGATCGGCACGAAGGCCGCCTCGTAGCCTGCAAGCGCCTCTGCGCCGCCGGTGGCTCCCACGCTGGCTTCACCAGCAATCTTGGAGAACAAGCCGGCCGCATAGTTGGCCAGCGCGATCGAAACGAACCACGCGCCCATCACCATGCCGGTGATTTGCGGCGGTGCGAGCTTGGTCACCATCGACAGACCCACGGGCGAGATGCACAGCTCACCGGTCGTGTGGATCAGGTACAGACCGGTCAGGAAGGTCCAAGGCACCTGTCCTTGAGCGTCCGCACCGCCGATGCCGGCCAGCAGCAGCATGAATCCCAGTCCGACCTGCAGCAGTCCCAGTCCGAACTTCAGCGGGATCGAGGGGTTGAGGTTGCTGCGATCGAGCCACACCCACATTGCCGAGAAGATCGGGCCAAGCGCGACAATGAAGATGGCATTGACCGACTGGAACCACTCGAAAGGCATGACCCAGCTGCCCAGCTGCAGGTCGATGATGTGGTTCTGCGCGAAGAAGTTGAGCGAGTTACCCGCCTGTTCAAAGCTAGCCCAGAAGGCGATGTTGCAGGCCAGCAGCAGCAGCAGCGCGAACATGCGATGCCGGATCACGCGATCGCTGTTGAAGGCGATGTACAGGAGGTAGGCCACGATGCCCACGCCAAGCGCCAGCAGGCTGTAGCCGACGAGATCCTTCTTCGACAGCAGGAAGTAGATCAGCGGCACGCAGACGATGCAGCCGATCGCGACCTGGATGATCGAGCCCATGCCTTCACGGCCCGCCGGGGGCAGGCCATGTCCGCGCAGGTGCTTGGCGCCCGCGCCGAAGACCACCAGGCCCAGCAGCATGCCGATGCCGGCCGCCATGAACCCGTAGCGGTAATCGGCCACTCCGTTCTCGCCGAACCGCACGGAAACCCACTGGCAGGCGATCGGCGCGAGGAAAGCCCCGAGGTTGATGCCCATGTAGAAGATGGTGAACCCGCCATCACGACGCGGATCGCCCTGCTTGTACAGCTTGCCGACCAGCGTGGAGATGTTGGGTTTGAACAGGCCGTTGCCGACCACCATCACCGCGAGGCCAAGCAGGAACATGTTCTGCGTCGGGACCAGCAAGCAGAATTCACCGATCGCCATCAGCAGGCCGCCCAGCAGGATCGAGCGCCGGTAGCCCAGGATCTTGTCCGCCACCGAACCTCCGAACACCCCCAGCGCATAGACCAGCGCGGTGAAGGCCCCGTAGGAGAGCGAGGCCTGATCCTGAGGCACGTTGAACTGCTGCACTACATACAGCGCCAGCAGCGCACGCATGCCGTAGTAGCAGAAGCGCTCCCACAGTTCGGCGAAGAACAGGACGAACAGTCCGGTGGGGTGCCCGAAGATCGTCGGGCCGTCATCTTGATACGAGTTGTCCGCAGCAGAGCCTTGGTCAGCCATGGCGCTCTTGGTCTCAGGGTGGGGGGGATGGACTCGAGAACAGGTGCACGATCCTACTCGACGATCCGGTGGTTATCGATCCGCGCCGGTTGATTCTCCGGGTGCCTCGGCGGTTCGGCGGCGGTGCTCGCGGCCCAGCCAGGCCGATACCGCGCACCAGGCCAGTCCCAGCGGCGCGGCGCAGGCGCTGATCAGGCCGAGGGGCAGGGCGAGAGCCTTGAACAGTGCGTCGAAGCTCCACACTCCGAGCTGATCGCCAAGCCGGTAGGCGAAGGTGTCGAGGAAGTTCTTGGACTTGTAGCGCGCCTCGCGGCCGACCTCGGTGAACAGCATTTCACGCGCGGGGCGGGTCAGCGCGTGCTGCAGGCCGCGCAGCGTCACCTGGATGGCGATCAGGACGGGCAGCACGGGGTGCAATGCGAGCAGTCCGAGTGCGGCAACGGCCGCGACGGGCTGGGCGAGGAGGGCGAAGCGGATACCCAGCCGACGGATCACGGCAGAGGTGAGAAACAGCTGCACCAGCAGAGTGGCTCCGTTGGTCCACATGTCGATGCGGGCGAACAGCGCCGTGCGCTCCAGCTTGTCAGGAGCTGCCTCGCGCACCAGCTGGGCCTGCTGCATGTAGAGAATCGTTCCAATGGCGGTCGCCAGCAGGACATGCAGGGCAACCCCGCGGAGGAACGGCGATCGACGCAGCAGCATCAGCCCATTCCAGATGCCGCCTGCTTCCTCGTCTTCGGGACGCGGGCTCGGTGCGCGGGCAGGCGCAGGTCTGCGGCGCGCGATGGCCAGCATGCACCAGGTCGCGCCCTCCAGCAGTGCAACGGAGACCAGCAGCAGATTGGCGTGCTTGAGCTCAGCTGCCCAAGTGTGCGTGATCCAGCCGCCAAAGATGCCGCCGAGCGTGCCGCCGACGGCGATCATGCCGAAGGTGCGCTTGGATTCCTCGAGCGTGTGAACCTCGGTCATGAAGGACCAGAAGACCGAGACCACGAAGACATTGAAGACGCTTACCCAGATGAAGAAGGCGGCGGCGAGCCACGCGGGCGGCTCGTCCTGACGGCTCCAGAGCCACGCGAACAGCAGCAATTGCAGTGCGAAGGCGCGGTTGACGATCGGGATCAGTCGCTCGCGTGCAAAGCGGTTGACGAGCCAGCCGAAGAGCGGCGCGATCGCCAGCATCACGGCCAGCGTGCCGCTGAACAGCAGGGCCAGTCGCCGCGAATCGCCGCTGGTGCCCACGGTCTCCCGCAACGGCCGGAGGATGTAGTAGCTCGCCAGAAGCAGGAAGAAGTAGCCTGCGCCCAGAAGCAGGATCGGCCACTCGCGGCGGCGCACGCTGGTGACAGCGCTCAGCATCGGCTGAAATGATGCGGGGAGTGGCCGCTCAGTGCGCGCGGAAAGCCAGAATCCAGGCCCCGAGGATTGCAAGCAATGCGCAAGCGCCGAGCAGGGAATCCGTCATGTCCCGGAAGGGAGGCAGGCGGCGCCTCCAGCCCAGCAGCGCGCCGTAGAGCAGGCCGGAAAGGAAACCGGTGATGTGCGCGACCACATCCGTGCGCTCCAGCAGCTGCTCGAAGCGACGTGATTCGGCTTCGATGTTGGTGATGTCGTGACTGACGCCGCCCATGCCGAGCATGCCCAGCAGGATCAGTCCGATCACCAGCGGCAAGCGCTTCTTCCAGCTGGGCATGCGACCGTCCTTGCGTCGCACGAACTCATAGGCCACCTGTGCACCGAGCACTCCGAAGACGGCTGTCGATGCGCCGATGGAAACATGCTCCGACGGCTGCACCCACGCATTGACCAGATTGCCGATGGCGCCGGTGATCACGAAGCCCAGCGCAGCCAGACCCGAACCGACGCTGTGGGCAAGAAAGAGGCCGAAAATCGCCCCGAAAAGCATGTTGCCGGCGAGATGCACGATGTCTGCGTGGAGTGTCAGCGCCGTGATAGCCTGCCACCACTCGCCGGCTGTGATCTCCACGGCGCGCGCGCTGCCCGCATCCTTCCAGTCCAGCTGGAAGAGATCGCGCAGGACGGCGAGGTGCAGAATGCCGATCAGGGCCAGATAGCCCACGGCGAGCACGATGCCGTCGGAGTTGGGTTTCGGCAGCACTTCGCGCGGGGGCCAGCCACGATTCTCCTGCTCATAGCGTCGGAGCTCCGCGCTGGCCTGTGCGGCGCGGTCGACCGGCACCAGCAGCAGGTGCGTGCCCGGTTGCTGCGAGACCGCATGGGGAACGCCCAGCGACTGCAGCACCAACGCCCAGTGACGCACGGCGCGGGAATCCGCGCTGCGGGCCACTTCCAGCCATGCGTTCGGGGGGGCATCCACGCTTGCAGCCGATCCTAGGCCCGTATCGGCGGCTTTCGAGGGTGGATCCTCACGCTTTCGGCGCGGGCTTGCGTATTTGGGGGCGGGCAGCCGAAAGGAGTAGGCTGTTCACCACCCCTCATGATGCTGACCCGAATTCTTTTCCTGGCGCTCGCGTTCCTGCCCGTTTCGACCGCGTCGGCTCAATCGCAGGCACCCGCGCGCCTGCGCTTGGACTATCTGGAGAACCCTCTGGGCATCGATGAGCGCAAGCCGCGCTTCTCCTTTGAGCTGGTCGATCCGCGCCGCGGTGCCGTGCAGAGCGCGTATCACATCCTTGTGGCGCGCACGGCGCAGGAACTGGAGCAGGACAAGGGCTCGGTCTGGGACAGCGGCAAGGTGCTTTCCAGCGCAACCTGCCAGATCGATTACGGCGGCTCTGCGCTCGAAGCCTGGACGCGCTACTTCTGGAAGGTCCGCAGCTACGACGGCGAAAACAAGGCCTCGCCATGGAGCGCGACCGCGGGCTTTTCCACCGGAGCGTTGACGCTGCAGGACTGGTCTGCGCGCTGGATCGAGGATCCCACTCCGCAGCCGGCCTACAGGAAGGGCTCGATGGGCTGGCGCTCACAGCCTTCGAAGGCCGCGGATGACTACAAGTGGGTGACGATCGATGTCGGCGAGGGCGGCATCTGGGACCGCACGCGCCTGTACCCCGTCACCACCGGCAAGCGCGGCGAGCGCTTCCCGCTCAAGGTCAAGATCTTCGGCTCGGATCGTCCGGGCTTCGACAGCTTCACCACGGCCTACCGCGTCGAGCGCGACAAGAGCGATCCGGATCTGGTGCTGCCGGAGAACGGGCCGATCGAGATCGAGAACACCTCGCGCATGAAGATGCGCTACATGCGCGTGGGTATCTACGTGATGCGGCCGGCGGACGCTGGCGACTACTCAGTGGAACTTGCCGAAGTCGAACTGCTCGACGGCGCACAGGTTGTCTCGCGCGGCCTGCCCGTCACCGTCAGCGATTCGGTGGATGGCGAGGGCTGGAGTGCGGCGGCGCTGGTCGACGGTGTGACCACCTCGACTCCCGGTGCCGGCGAGGCGCCGATCCCCGCGACCACTCTGCGACGGGAATTCACGCTGCGTGCCGCTCCGGCGCAGGCCTGGCTGTCGTGCTCGGCGCAGGGCCTGTACGAGGCGCGCATCAACGGCTCCAAGGTCGGCGATGCGGTGCTCGCGCCCGGCTGGAACGACTATCGCTCGCGAGTCTTCGGCAACACGCATGACGTCACGGCGCTGCTGCGCGCGGGGCCCAACGCGATCGGAGTTCTGGTGGGTGACGGCTGGTATTCGGGCCGCGTCGGTCTGGCGCACCTGTTCCCCGACCTGCCTCCGCGCGGCATCTACGGTCGCAAGCCGAAGTTCTTCGGCCAGCTGCGCATCGAGTATGCGGATGGCTCCAGCGAGCTCATCAACACCGACGAGGAGTGGAAGTCGACGCTTGGCGGTCCGATTCTCTCCGCCGACATTCTCGACGGCGAGCATCATGATGCTCGCCGGGAACTGACCGGCTTCGATCAGCCGGGTTTCGATGACAAGAGCTGGAGCAAGGCTGCGCTGGTGACGGGTTTCAATCCCGGCATCAATGCCACGCGCATGCTGCCCGTCGTGGTCCGCGAGGAACTGTTCCCCGTCAGCGTGCAGAAGCGCGGTGAAGGCGTGTGGCTCTACGATTTCGGCCGCAACATGGCCGGCTGGTGCCGTCTCGGCATCGAGGGCCCCGCCGGCACGCAAGTCAAGCTGCGCTACGCGGAGGCCCTTCAGCCCGACGGATCCATCTACGTCGACAATCTGCGCACCGCCTCGCAGACCGATCGTTATGTGCTCAAGGGCGGCGGCAAGGAAGTCTGGGAGCCCCGCTTCACGTATCACGGCTTCCGCTACGTGCAGGTCGAAAGCCCCGTGGCGATCGAGCTCGTGGCGCGGCCGATCAGCAATGCGGCACCGGATGCCGGCGAGTTCCGTTCGAGCAATCCGACGCTCAACGCGCTTTGGAAGAACATCGGCAACACCTTCCGCTCGAATTATCTCGGTTACCCGACGGACAGCCCGCAGCGCGATGAGCGACTGGGTTGGACCGGAGATGCGCAGATCTTCGCACCGACCGCGATGCAGCTGGCGGATCTGCCGGCCTTCTTCACCAAGTGGATGCAGGACGTGCGTGACGGGTATTCCACGGAGTTCCGCTTCCCGGACATGGCTCCGCATCCGTTCGACAAGAACTCCTACTTCACGGGCGGCCCCGGCTGGGCGGATGCCGGCGTGCTGGTGACTCATCAGATGTGGCTGCGCTACGGCGACCGCCGCATCGTCGAGCTGATGCTGCCCTTCGCCACGCGCTGGCTGGATGCGGTACGGACCTCCAACCCTCAGTTCGTTTTCACCAATGAGCGCGCCAACGACTATGGAGACTGGCTCAACGGCAGCCAGATCAACGCACCGGGTTGGGACACCGCCGGCTGCGAGGTGCCCAAGGACCTCTTCGCCACGGCGTATTGGGCACATTCCGCCGAACTGGTCGGCGAAATGGCCGCCGCAATTGGCAAGGACGACATCGCCATCAAGGCCTTCGAGATGCGCGATGCGATCGCGGCCGCGTTCCAGAGCCGTTTTCTCTCCGCCGACGGATCGATGCCCGGCGACACGCAGGCGGGCTACGCCCTCGCGCTCGCTTTCAATCTCGTGCCGGCCAACCTCGTGCCGCAGGTCTCCGCCAAGCTGGCTCAGGCCGTCACGATCAAGCGCCCCTTCAAGCTGACGACCGGATTCCCCACCACGATTCACGCGCTGATGGCGCTCTCCAACCACAACGGCGGGGAAACAGCCAGCCGCATCGTGCGCGATCGCAGCTTCCCCGGCTGGGGTTGGCAGCTCGAACAGGGTGCGACGACCATGTGGGAGCGCTGGGACGGGTACTCCAAGGAGCGCGGCTTCCAGGATCCCGCCATGAACTCGCTCAATCACTGCGCCTTCGCCTCGGTGGGCGAGTGGATGATTCACTGTGTCGCGGGCATCGAACCCGACAGTCAGGCCGCAGGATTCGCTCGCTTCCTCGTCCATCCCCGCTGCGGCATCCAGATTCCGACCGCCGGAGGCCGCTACCACTCCATCCGCGGCATCATCGACACGCAGTGGACGATCGCGGACGGCCGCTTCCAGCTGTCGCTGACCGTGCCTCCGAATACGAGCGCGACGGTGATCATCCCTGCCAAGTCACTCGATGAGATCCGCGAGAGCGGCAAGCCGCTTGCCGAAGCGGCACCGCATGTCGTTCCGATCCTGGTGCAGGACGGCAAGGCGACGCTGGATGTGCGGGCGGGCAGCTACCGCTTCGACAGCGCCATCCCCTGAAGGGGATACTGCTCCCCGTCTCGGGACTCAAAGTCGGAGAAAAAGCGCGAGGTATCCGGGGCGATGACGTCCTTACCTTGCCGGGGCACCATTCGTCACCCCGGCGAGGAGACCGATGGAGCACTGAATACCGCAGGGAAGCCCGGACCACCGGGCCACGCCAACGCCTGATGAACGCAGAGGCTTCTGTCCGCGCAAGCGCAGCGGAGCCCACTGAGGTCTCTTGCGGCGGCGATAGAGCCCTGAATCAGGGGGCACCCCCAGGGCCTGGTCAAGAACCGCGGCCCGAGCGAGTCCCGGCAAAGGGAGCAGTATCCCTTTTAGAGGCCGCGTGCCGCCTGATCGAGCTCCATGGCCTTGGCCGGCGAGTAGCCCCGATCATGGAACCAGATCACCTTGCCACTGCGGTCGAGCAGCAGCACACGCGTGTTGCGCGGACTCTCCTCGCCCGTGAAGCTCGTGATCTTGCCCGCCTCGGAACCGTAGACTGTCACGACCGCGGGCCAGTCCTCACGGGGAATTCCGCTGCGCATGCCCGAGTCGATCCAGCCCGAGATCATCGAAGGCACGAGGCTGTCGATGGTCGGCACTTCGAGGATGCGCACGGGCGTTTGCGCCTGCATCAGACCCATCACCCAGCGATCGAGATCGAACTGCGTGCCCTGCACGTAGCCGACAAGCAGCACCGCCGGCTTGCCCGAGAGCGCCTGCGGCAGGGTGGTCGCCTCTCCGCTGAGGCTCTTGCCCTGCACGGTCGGGAAGCTCTCGCCGACGGGAGCGCGGTTGGGCTTGGTGCTGGAGCAACCAGCCAGCAGCCCGAGCAGGGAAAGCGTGAGCGTTTGTGAATTCATGAGGCGATTTGTGGACAACAGTTCAGGAGCTGATCCATGGGCAGATGGTTGCCCACATGTTCTGCACGGTGCGCCAGCAGGATCGTGCGGCCGTCGACCAGGAATTCGCCGCCCAGCCGCGCAGGGTCGCCCACCGGCAGGCCGACGCCGTTGCCCTTGGCGAGCGCGCGGAACAGAGAGCCCAGCACGGCGGGACCCGCGATCTGACCCAAGCCCGCCCGCTCCAGACCGAAGGCCTGGTAGAAGACCGCCTCCGGGTCGGCGACGGCGCTGGCCTGCGGATCGAAGCGGCGGAAGAAATCCTCGGTCTGCGTGGTGTCACCCAGCGTTAAGAAGAGCACTCTGGGGATCGGCTGATGGGCCTCGCGCGCACGGCGCAGGTCGCGGACTCGCTCGCGGCAGAAGGTTCACCCGAAGTGTCGCAGGAAAACCAGCAGGCGCGGGGGCCCGGCCAGCTCGGCATCGAGGCTCGCGCCGTGCAAATGGAGGCCCGCGATTCGGTGCAGCCAGACGCTCTCGGAGATGCGATCCATACCCAAAAGTGTTCGCCCGCAGGCAGCGAACGGATGCCCGTGCGCAACCGGCGGGGGGCTTCGGGCGAACAAGCCCGAGGCACTCGCCATGGCCGAAGGACCTCAAGTACTGCTGCGCGCCGAATGGCTGGACCGGCAGCTGGGCGGCCGCACCCCCCTCGCCGTGGAGGGCTGGACCGAGGCCATGCGCCCGCTCGCCATGCAGCTCTCCAACCGGCGAGTCGAGCGCGTCTTCGCCCGCGGCAAGAACCTGCTGCTGGAATTCGAGGGCGGAGCCTGCCTCCACAACCACCTGCGCATGGGTGGGCGCTGGAGGGCCATCGGAGGCGAGGAGGCCCTGCCGGAGGATGCGTGGCTGTCCTTCCGCATGGGGGATCGGCGCATCGTCAACCTCGGCGGAGAGCTGCTGCAGCTACTGACCCGTGACGGTCTCGACACGCTGCTCGAAACGCTGGGGCCGGATGTCATGGCCGAGCCCTTTCCGCGCAGCGAGCTCCTGATCGCCCTCGCGCGAGCACGCGGCAGCATCGCCTCGGCGCTGCTGGATCAGCACGTCGTGGCCGGCATCGGCAACATCGCACGCTGCGAAGCGCTGCACCGCGCACGCCTGGCTCCGCAGTCCGCCTGCAAGACGCTCTCGCCACGCGAACTCGACCGGCTGCTGGATGCGCTGCAGGCCGTGACCCAGGAGAGCTACCGCAACGCCGGGCGCTGGACGCCGCGCGCCTACGAGCGCACGGGCGAGCCCTGCGGTCACTGCGGGGAAGCGATCGCCGTGCTCAGCGTCGAGTCGACGCAGCGCAAGCTCTACGGCTGCGTGCGCTGTCAGGCGCGGGTGGTCAAGGATCTTTTCACGAACGGATAGTCATGCGGATTCTGCTGCTGAGTGCACTGTTGCTGCTGCTCGTGCTCGTCGTGGGCGTCGGCTGCCGATCGCTGTCGCGCAGTGATGTCGAAACGCGCGTGCGCTTGCTGAAGAAGAACCAGCCCCTGTCCGCCCACACCCTCTCCGAGCGCCGGGTGGATGCCGTGCTCGCGGGTCAGGCCCTGCAGCTGCGGCTGCGCTGGTATCGCCTCGGCCCCGAGCGGTCCGAGCAGCCGCCGATCGTCTTCGTGCACGGAACGCCCGCTGTGGCCGAGCACTGGACCGAGCTGACGCTGGGTGCCGGCGGACTGGCAACGGATCGTGTCGTCTATCTGCTGGAGCTGATTGGACACGGCTATGCTCCCGATGAGCTGGCCCACACGAGCTTCCAGGCCTGTGCCGATCACGTGCGGGTGTTTCTCGAGTCCCTGGATCTGCGCAATGTGACGCTCGTGGGCCACTCCTACGGCGGCGAGTTCGCCTGGCGCTGTGCCCTTGATGCGCCTGAGCGCGTGGGCCGGCTCGTTCTGATTGACTCCTCCGGGCCGCCGCGGCGCGATGGCGAATGGATGAGTGAAGAGGAGAAGATGCGCGAGTGGTCGATCGCGCGGTACGGTTGGATCGCCTCCACGCCGGAGCGCGTCGAGTCCGCCCTCGCCATCCACTTCCCCGGCCCCATTCCGGAAGATCGGCTGGAGGAGATGTACCTCGCCTGCGCGCATCGCAAGGCCTGGGAGGCGATGGTGGAGCTGTGCCGCGACGAGAATGGCGAGCGCTTCGAGGAGCTGGCCAAGCTTCAGGCTAAGGCCTTACTCATATGGGGAGCGCAGGACATTGCCTACAAGCCGGAGCGCTTCCTGAAGGAGTTTCAGCGCGTTCTGCCCCAGGCGCAGACGATGCTGATCGAAGGAGCTGGTCACTACCCTCACGAGGTGTTCCCGGGAAAGGTCGCCGGGGCAATTCGAGAGTTCGCGCGTCCTTGAGGTGCCAATAATCCGAACTTGGCCAGACCACCGGCAGGGTCGGAGTCCGCCATGCGCCTGAGCAGATGCGGATCAAGGCTCAAGTGCACGAGCGGGACCAGCGCCTACATCGTTGCGGCGTGTGCCGGTGGTGCCATTGCAGCGGTTGGAGATCCACGCAGAGTTGGCAACATCGTCGAAGCTCACACGGTGGAAAGCTCGCAGCAAGATTCTGCTGGCGTTGGTCAGTGGATCATTGCGGCTGACCGCGCATGGCAGCTCTCGATGAAGGGATCGATAACCCTCTTGAGAACCATGCAATTGACATCGTGCAAACCGACGTCGTTGGTCCGGTAGCCGCCCGCTTTCCGGTGACCGGCACTGGCATCGTTCAGCTTCCAACCCATTGCGACCGAGCGTCCCTTGTTGCGCCAATCCGCTCATGCGCTACGATCGCGCGCCGGAGTCCACCCTCATGATCATGCACATGGTGCTGCTGAAGATCCGCAAGGATGTCCCCGCCGCCGACGTCCGCAAGGCCTTTGATGCTCTGGCGGCTCTCCAGAAGGTCGTGCCCGGTCTGTTGAGCTTCCACGGCGGACCCTATTCCTCGCCGGAGAACTTCGAGAAGGGCTACACGCACGGCTTTTCGATGGTTTTCAAGGATGCCGCCTCGCGGGACATCTATCTGCCGCACTCCGAGCACGAAAAGTGCAAGGCGATGATCTTCCCGTTGCTGCAAGGCGGGCTCGATGGCGCGGTCGCCTTCGACTACGAGTTCTGAGCCTGCACGGCACGCGCTGCCGGCACTGCTCGCTCTGTGCCTCGCGGGCTGCAGCCCGTCCGTGCAACCTGGCGGACAGTTGCTGACGCAGATCGAGGGCGCACGCTCACCCGCCTGGAGTGCGGACGCGCGACTCGTGTACGTTCTGCCCAATGAAGGCGGTGTGGAGCTGATCGCGGATGATCTCCGCGGTTACGCACAGCCTGTTGCGCAAGGTGAGCGCTGGTTCGTCAACTGGGCTGATGTGCCCGCGGCGAGTGTCGATGCGGACGCGCGCCTGTGGTTCTCCTTCCTGCCGATCGTCGGAGAGGGCACCTACGACTACGCGGCCTGGATCGGCACGCAGCCGCGCGCGACGGGTCATCCCATGCGGATCCACACCGATGAGGGCGCGGGCGAGCATGGCTTCGTGTCGATCGCCGGCGCGGGGAGCGGCGTGGCATGGTCGGTCTGGCTCGATGGTCGGGCGCACAAGCAGGCCGGCGGCGCCACCCGCGTCTATGCGCGGCGCTTCGATGCCGTTCAAGGTGCCGGGGCCGAGCTGCTCGTGGATGAACGCGCCTGCGATTGCTGTCCGACCTCTCTGGCACGCTGGGGCGAGGGCAGCATCGTGGCCTATCGCGACCGCTCGGAGAGCGAGGTGCGCGACATCACGGTGTCCTATGTTCCCGATCAGGGCGAACCACGCGCGCTGACGACCTTTCCGGATGGCTGGGAGTTCCGCGGGTGTCCGGTCAACGGACCCGCGGTGATCGTGCAGGGCCGACAGATCCGCGTGCTGCGTTACACGGAAGCTGGTGGATCGGCTCGCGTGATCCTCGCTGGCAGCTCATCGCTGGATCAGCAGTGGTCTTCCGTCGAGGTGGCGCGCGGCAATGTGCTGGGGCGTGTCGACATGTCTGCGGGGCCCGGCGGGGAAACGAGCCTGCTGTGGCTCGAGAAGTCCGCCGATGCCGCGGTGTGGAGGCTGCGGCGGATGGCGCGCGGCGAAGTTGCCGACTTCGAGATCGCCGCGGTGCCTGCCGGCCGTGAATCCGGGCGTGCCCGAGTGCTTGATCTGGGAACACGAGTGCTGGTGGCTGTACCCGGAGCTGCGGGCATCGAAGTGCGCGAGCTGAGCTTCCCGCACTGAAGCGCCTCATGCAGCCATCCCGGACGTAAGCACCTCCACGAAGCACTCCCGCAGGTGCTTCGTCGCCGTATCATGGCGGCGTCATGAAGGCCCTCCCTGCGCTGCTGTCCTGCGTTCTGCCTTTCGTTTTCGCCGCTTGCGAGATCACGGGGCCGCGGCCCGTGCCCGTCACCCAGCCGGTATTCGAGCGTCAGCAGCTTTCCGGCAGCTTCTTCGCCGAAGGCGGCGCGTTTGCGGATCTCGATCGCGATGGATTTCAGGACGTCATCGCAGGCACATGCTGGTGGAGAGGACCTGAGTACACAGAGAAGCACGAACTGCTGGCTGAGAAAACCTACGATCCATTCGGCTACTCCGAGCACTTCTTCGCCTGGCCGATGGATGTCGATGCGGATGGCTGGATCGATCTGGTGACGGTCGGCTTTCCGGGCGAAGCAGGGCATTGGTTGCGCAATCCTCGAGGTGCGGAAGGGTACTGGGAGCGCTTCGTGATCCACGACCACGTGGACAACGAGTCACCGGCGTTCATCGACATCACGGGTGACGGGGTGGCGGAGCTCGTCTGTCAGGACGGCCAGTACTTCGGCTACGCCCAGCTCGATCCCGCGCAGCCTCGGGCGCCATGGCGCTTTCACCGCATCAGCGCCGCCATGGATGGGCTGGGCCGTTTCACGCACGGACTGGGCGTGGGCGACATCGACGGCGATGGACGCGCGGATGTGTGCTGGCGCGAAGGCTGGTTGCGTCAGCCGGAGTCGCTCGAAGGCGACCCGGCGTGGGCCTACACGACCTTCCGATTTTCGACGCAGGAAGGCGGCGCGCAGATGCTCATCACCGATGTGGACGGCGACGGCTTCAACGACATCGTGACCAGCCTCGCTGCCCATCATTTCGGTCTGTCGTGGTTCCGCCAGGTTCGCGACGGTTCGCAGATCGGCTTTGTCGAGCAGAAGGTGATGACCGACAAGCACGAGGACAGCGCCGCGCAGATCAGCTTCTGCGAGCTGCATGCGCTGGCACTCAGTGACGTCAACCGCGATGGATTGGCGGATGTCGTCACGGGCAAGCGCTGGTGGTCGCACGGTCCGGACGGTGACTGCCAGCCGGGAGCGAAGTCGGTGACCTACTGGTACGAGTTGGTGCGCGAGCGGAACGGCGCGCGCTATGTGCCGCACCTCGCCGATGATGAGAGCGGTGTGGGGACGGCCGTGACCGTCGGCGACATCGACAAGGACCAGGATCAGGACATTCTCGTGGTCAACAAGCGCGGCGTGTTCGTGCTGTGGCAGCGCACGGCAGCCGAGCTGGAGGGGAAGTCCGCGCCGCGCCGCATCGTCACGCTCGATTTCGAACGGGGTGATCTGTTCGGCTGGACGGCCACGGGCGAGGCCTTCACCGGACAGCCTGTGCGCGGCGACACCGTCACGGCGCGCAAGCGCGAAGCCAGCCGCCATCAGGGCCAGTATTGGATCGGCGGCTACGAGCGCGTCGGGGACAAGGCAACCGGGAGGCTGATCTCGGATCCCATTCCCGTGACCGCGCCCTGGGTGAGCTTCCTCGTGGGCGGCGGCGGCAATGAGGAAACGCGCGTGGAGCTGCGCAGCGTTCCCGACGATGCGCTGCTGCACAAGACCGGCGGCGCCGACTACGAGTCCCTGCAGCGCGTGGCCTTTGACGTCTCGGCGCAGGTGGGCAAGGAGCTGCGCGTGGTGCTGATCGATGAGCACACGGGGCATTGGGGGCACATCAACTTCGACGATCTGCGCTTCCATGCGGAAAAACCGGCGCTGGAGCGCTCCGAGGACACGCCGCCGATCCTCGCGCTCGATGCCGTGCCCAATGCCGGCCTCGCGCCGGAGGCCGCGCGGGCGGCGATGAGCACGCTGCCTGGCTTTGCGGTGGATCTGATCGCGGCGGAGCCGCGCGTGCACCAGCCCGTGGCATTTGCTCTGGATGCCGCGGGCCGTCTTTGGGTCGCCGAGGCGCATACCTATCCCGTGCGGGCGCGCGAGGGTGAAGGCAAGGATCGCATCGTCGTATTCGAGGATCGTGACGGCACCGGTGACTACGAGACCCGCACCGTTTTTCTCGAAGGTCTCAACCTTGTCAGCGGCATCGAAGTTGGTTTCGGCGGCGTGTGGATCGGCGCCGCACCGCAGTTGTTGTTCGTGCCGGATGCAAACGATGACCTGGAGCCGGACGGTCCGCCGATCGTGAAGCTGGACGGTTGGGGCTACGAAGACACCCACGAGACTCTCAACTCGTTCCGCTGGGGACCGGATGGCTGGCTTTACGGCTGCCACGGAGTGTTCACGCACAGCCGCGTGGGCAGGCCCGGCAGCAAGGATGCCGAGCGCGTTGCGCTCAACGCCGGAGTCTGGCGCTACCACCCGACGCGTGAGGAATTCGAGGTGTTCGCCTGGGGCACTTCGAATCCCTGGGGTCTCGACTATGATGCGCAGGGCGAGCTCTTCATCACGGCATGCGTGATTCCGCACGCCTATCACGTGATTCAGGGCGGCCGCTACATTCGGCAGGCCGGTTCGCACTTTGATGCGCACGTCTATCGCGAGCTTGACACGATCGCGGATCACCGCCACTGGACGGGCGCCAATCCCTGGGCCGGCAACAACCGCTCCGGTGATTTCGGCGGCGGCCACGCGCATGCAGGCGCGCTGATCTACCAGGCGACGGCCTTCCCTGAGGAGCATCGGGGCGCGCTGCTGATGAACAACATTCACGGCAACCGCATCAACAGCGATCGGCTGCAGAAGAGCGGCTCGGGCTTCGTCGCGAGCCATGGGCCTGATCTTCTGCTGGCGAACGACAAGTGGTTTCGCGGCATCGCCCTGCAGCAGGGACCGATGGGTGAAGTCTTCGTGATCGACTGGTATGACGCGCAGGCCTGCCACCTCAACGACCCGGCGCGCTTCGACCGGGGCAACGGGCGGATTTACAGGTTGCGTCACGGCGAGTGGAGCCGGCCGCGCGTCAAGCTCAGCGTGCTGGCCTCGCGCGAGCTGGCCTCGCGCATCGCGGATCCCAATGCATGGGCGGCACGCCACGCCCGCCGCATCCTTCAGGAGCGCGGCATCGGCCCCCAGCTGGTCGCGCAGCTCGAAAGCCAGATCGAGGACAAGGCCGGCAGGCAGCGCCTGGAGTCGCTGTGGACGCTGCAGGCCGCCAAGGGAATTCCGGAAGCGCGTCTGCGCGTCTGGTTGCGCGATGCTGATGAGGCGCTCGCGGCCTGGTGTGTGCGATTCGTCTGCGAAGATCGAACCATCGAGCCCGAGACGCTCGCAGCCTGCGTCGAACTCGCGCAGAGCTCCGCTTCGCCACGGGTCCGACTGGCGCTCGCCAGCGGCGCTCAGCGACTGCCTCTGGCTCAACGCAAGCCGCTGGTGGAGGCTCTCAGCCTGCGTGCCGAGGATGACAAGGATGCGAACATTCCGGCCGTGCTGTGGAGCGCGGCGGAGCCGCTTGTGGCGCTCGATGTGCAGTCGGCACTCGCCACCGCCATGCAATCGCGTCTCGGCGATCTGCGTCGTTTCATCGTGCGTCGTGCCGCTGCGGATCCCGCGCTGCATGAGGGCCTGTTCGCATTCCTCTCTGCGCGCACCGCAGCGGCGGATTGGAACTGGATGCTGCCGGAAGTGCAGCAGGGTCTCGCGGAACAGCGCGGCTTGCGCGCGCCGGAGAGCCTCGCCGCTTTCCTGAAGCGGCTCGCAGCGCAGCCGGAATGGTCCGAGACTCGCGAGCGGCTGCTGCTGGCCTTCGGCGACACCAGCGAGCTGCCGCGCCTGCGTGAGCGCGTGCAGGATTCGACGGTGGATGCGAAGGCGCGTCGCGACGCGCTGGAAGCGCTGGTCGCGGCCAAGGACCGCGAGACGGAAGCCCTGCTGCCTCGGTTGCTGCACGACCCCGCCCTGACTCAGACCGTGCTGCGCGCGTGGTCGGGCTTTGCATCGGCTGGCGTGCTGCTCGATCAATACGAGCAGATCCCCGCGGAATGGCGCGCCGAGGCGGTACGCACGCTGGCGGAGCGTCCCGACATGGGCGAGCGTCTCGTGTCGGCGCTGGAGAGCGGCAAGCTCGCCCGTGCCGATCTGGATGCGATCGCCGCGACCCATCTGCACGCTGGTGCCGGCCCGGATTTGCGGGCGCGGCTGGAGCGCGCGTGGGGCCGTGTCCGTCAGCCTGGCGCCGAAGCGGCCTCACGCGTTGCCGAGTGGAAGACGCGCCTGTCTGACGCGGTGCTGGCTCAGGCCGACCTCGCGCGAGGACGCGAGGTCTATTCGCGAACCTGCCAGAACTGTCACAGTCTGTTCGGTCGCGGTGCGAAGCTCGGCCCCGAGCTGACGGGCTCCAATCGCGCCGATCTCGACTACCTGCTGACCAATCTGATCGATCCCAGCGGCGTGGTGGGGCAGGACTATCAGGCGACACTGGTCTGGACCGAGGACGGACGCTTCTACAACGGCCTGCTGCGATCCGAGACGGACAGCAGTCTCACAATGGAAAACGAACGCGAGCGCATCACGCTCGACAAGCAGGAGATCGAGAAGCGGGAACTCTCCAGCCATTCGCTGATGCCGGAAGGGCAGCTGGAAGCCCTGGGCTTCGAGGAGGCGCGCGACCTGATCGCGTACCTGCGCTCGCCGGTGCAGACGCCGATCCGGGCCACGCGCTTGAACGCAAAGGACTTCTTCGACAGCACCACATTAACCGGTTGGAAGGGAGATGGCGTGTCCTGGCGTGTCGAAGCCGGCCAGCTCGTCGGCAGCACGAGCGGCCTCGCGCGCAATGAGTTCCTGATCGGCGAGCTGGAGCTGGGTGATTTCCGCTTCAGCGCGGATGTGCAGCTGCTGCGCGACGAGGGCAACAGCGGGATCCAGTTCCGCTCGATGGAGCTGCCTGATCGTGAAGTGATGGGCTATCAGGCCGACATCGGCCCGGGTTGGTGGGGCAAGCTCTACGAGGAGCATGGCCGGGGGCTGCTGCACTCGAGCTACGATGCCAGCCACTTCGTGCCCGGGGCCTGGCATCGCTACGAGGTCGAAGCGCGCGGATCGCGCGTGCGCACCTGGATCGACGGCCAGCTGTGCGTTGATCTGGAGGATGCCGAGGGGCGGCGCCGCGGCGTGATCGCCTTCCAGCTGCACTCGGGTCCCGCGACGGAATTGCGCGTGCGCAATCCGCGCGTCGAGATCCTCGACTAGCGGGGTTTTCGCACCGAGGGGGCGCGCTAGAATCGGCCTCCATGTTCTCCGCCCTGTCTTCCGCCCTGTTCTTCGCAGCGTTGTCCATTCCGGCTCCTCAGGAGCCCCTCAACATCTTTCTGCGCGGTGGTCCCAAGACGCACGGTCCTGGACAGCACGAGCACGAGCTGTGGGTCCGGGAATGGACTCCGCTGCTGCAGCAGCGCGGCGCCAAGGTCGAGGGCGCCCTGCGCTTTCCCACCGCCGAAGAGCTGGCGCGCACCGATGTGCTGGTGATGTTTGCCGCCGAGGCGGGTTCGATTCACGGCGAGGAGCGCAGGAATCTGGAGCAGTACCTCGCGCGCGGCGGCGGAATCGTCGCGATCCACGATGCGGTCTGCGGCGATGATCCGCAGTGGTGGAAGGGTGTCATCGGCGGCGCGTGGGAGCATGGACACGCCAAGTGGCACGAAGGCCTCACGGACATCTACTTCACCGATCGCGATCACCCGCTCACGGCCCAGGCGGGCAACTTCCGCTTCAACGACGAGATCTACACGGATCTGCATCTCGATCCGACGGCACGCGTGCTTGCCCGCGGCTTCCACTCGGTCTTTGATGCCTCGCCGCAGACCTGGATCTTCGAGAAGGGCGACTACCGCTCGTTCGTGACCATCCAGGGGCACGAGTGGACCTCGTTCTCGCATCCGGCCTGGCGTGCGCTCCTCTTGCGCGGAATCGCGTGGGCGGGCAAGCGTGACATCGATCTGCTCGTATCGGCCGAAGAAAAGGCCGCAGTGCGCTACCCGCCCGGCGGCCCGATCGAACCGTCCAAGGCGGCCGCGGCGCTGGAGCTGCACGACGAGTTCCAGCTCTCTCTGGCAGCAGCCGAGCCGATCGTGGTCAAGCCGATCTCGATCGACTGGGATGCGAAGGGCCGCATGTGGGTGGCGGAAACCGTGGGCTATCCGGAGAAGTCGAAGTTCTCCGGCAAGGCCCCCGCGGACATGATCTCGATCCTCAAGGACACCGACGGCGACGGTCGCATGGATGAGAAGCGGGTCTTCTTCGAGGACCTCGATCTGGTGACGAGCCTCGTCATGCACAAGGACGGCGTGATCGTGGCGCAGGCGCCGGAGATTCTCTTCCTGCGCGACACCGACGGCGACGATCGCTGCGATGAGCGCGTCGTGCTGTACTCGGGCTTCGGCTACGGGGACACGCACGCGACCTTCAGCAATATGCGCTGGGGTCTCGACGGCTGGATCTACGCCACGCAGGGTTACAGCGGCGGCGGCTCGCGCAACATCCGGAATGCTGCGGGCAAGGACTTCGGCTACATCGGCAACGGCCTGTTCCGCTTCCGTCCCGACGGCAGCGCGATCGAGATGGTCTCCAACTACGGCTCCAACACCTGGGGCATGGACTTCTCGGATGAGGATGAGCTCTTCTTCACGATGGCGAACGGAGCGCACCTGCGCCATGTCGTGGTGCCCGAGCGCGTCTTCGCCGACGGCCGCATGGGCGATGTCGAGAGCTGGACGGACTGCCCGGATCACGATCGAGTCGAGCCGCTGATCACGCACACCGATCCCGCCTACGCGCAGATCGACTTCGTCGGCGGATTCACGGCGGCCTCCGGCGGCATGCTCTACACCGGCGGCGCCTGGCCGGCGAAGGACTGGCGCAATGCGCACTTCGTCGCCGAACCCAGCGTTCACATCGTCCACCACGACGTGCTCACGCGCGATGGGGTCCAGTTCAAGGCACGCAAGGCGCGCAGCGGCGAGTTCTTCGCCGGTCGCGATCTGTGGTTCCGTCCGGTGCACATGCGCGTCGGCCCCGATGGCGCCATGTATGTGCTCGACTTCTACAACCAGGCGGTCGTGCACAACGACACGCGCGGGCCCGAGCACGGGCCGACCAACGCCGCCAAGCGTCCGGACCGCGACCACATGCACGGCCGCATCTGGCGCGTGCAGCACAAGCAGGCCCAGCGCGATCCGGGCACGGGGCTTGCGAGCGCCAACTCCGTGGTGCGCGGCAACGCGCTGCGTCTGCTGGCGGAAGCCGGCGGGGAAAAGGCACGCCCGGAAGCGCATCAGGCACTCGGCTCACGCGAAATGACCACGCGTCTCGCCGGTGCGTGGCTGCTGGCCCGCACGGGCGGTCTCGAGGCAGCGGACTGGAAGCAGGTCTTCCAGGACAAGGAGCCTGCCGTGCGTGTGGCCGCCGCGCGCATCGCCGGCGAGCTGCGCAGTACCGACCCGCAGGTGCGCAGGGAACTGCTGGCGCAGCTCGACGCGCGCGAGCCGCAGGTGCGCCTGCATGCGCTGGTCGCGCTGGGGGATCTGGAGCCGAATGAGGAGACGGCCAAGTCGATCGCCGCTCACTGGAGCCAGTTCAACGATCGCTACTCGAAGAACGCCGCACTGCGGATCGCCGGACGCGCGCCGCTGAGCTCCTTCCGCGCGCTGGTGCAGGCCAACGGAGCCGATGCGGCTTCGCTGGGGGCCGAGTTGGCGCGCCGCGCCGCTCGCCAGAAGGACTCCACCGCCGCCGCGGGCATCGTCGAGGCCATCGCCGCGACGAACAACCTCAACGGCACCGTCAGCGTGCCGGTGCTGGATGTGCTGTCGCGCGAGCTCGCGGCGGGAGCCCGCCCCAGGCTCGAAGGTTCGCTGCAGGCGGCCATCGTCAAGCTGCTCAACGATGCACAGATCGAAGTCGCGGCCGCGGCGATGCGGCTGGTTTCGGCCTGGGACACGACGGGTGTGCTGAACAGCAGCACGGGCGAGCTCGGCAATCGCCTTGCCAAGCTGCTCGGCGACGAGCGGGTGGAGCGCGGCACGCGCCGCTTTGCCCTGAGCACTCTGCTGACGATGCCCAATCGCCGTGCGGCCGCGATCACGCAGGCGCAGGGCATGTTCAGCCTCAGCGCGCCGCTGCAGGATCAACTGGCGCTGGTGGAAACGCTGGGAGCATCGGATTCTCCGGAAGCGGTGCAAGCGCTTGTTGCGGCCTGGCCGAATGTCTCCGGTCAGGTTCAGGACCAGATCTTCGCCAAGCTCGTGGCCCGCGCGTCGGCGGCCGATGCGCTGCTCGGTGC